>ERZ791624.71-NODE-71-length-72780-cov-1.910402_pt1 | contig 72780 bp, 69 predicted proteins | sample MGYA00510058_ERZ791624 | MGnify/ENA primary metagenome ERZ791624 (study PRJEB30046, sample SAMN00715158) | human gut metagenome | study: EMG produced TPA metagenomics assembly of the A metagenome-wide association study of gut microbiota in type 2...
ATTCGGCGATTGCACCATATATAAATATCATTCAGCCCAAGCCGCTTGATTCCGCGGATATTGCGCAGAAAGGTCTCAATTTTTGATAACTCTCCCTCATCACGGGCATACAGATGAAAAATGGTATTCGGGCATTCGATCAGAATATGTCCTGCCGGCTTTTCTGCCATATCATATACCTCCCTGATTACTCCTCTTATATGTATCTATGGTACTACAATATCTGTCAAAAAACCAGTCAATTTTACACATTTTTCCAATTATTTCACACGCCTTCTGCATTTGAAAAATCCGGAATAAAACTTTCTTTTGCCACCCCCGGCTCCTGAATGAAAGCCTGGGTAATTCCAAGCGCAATTGCAGCGTCCACATAGCGGTCATATGTACGCCGGCTCACCCGGTGCGCAAGTTCCGGATAATCTCTGACATGTTCTAGCGGCGTATACTGACTCATCAGACTCACATAGATTTTATTCTGGTATGTTTCATATAAATACCGGACAATGTTTCTGGCATCTTTCAGACATCCGGGCAAAAGCAGCTGGCGCACAATCACACCCCTCTTCATCACAGCTCCCTCGCAGGCTTCCTCTGGCACGTCTTTGCCTCTTTTTTCTTCCCACGCAAACACCGGCCGGGGCTGCTGACGCACCATCTCTGCAATTGCAGCCTTTGCTGTCTGCGGATAATCTGGTGCATGGGAATATTTTGCCGCAAGAAACGGGTCCATATACTTAAAATCCGGAAGATAAATATCCACGATTCCTTCCAGTGCCTTGATTGTATCCACATTCTCATAGCTTCCCGTATTGTATACAATAGGAACCGCAAGTCCCTGCCGTCTCGCCTGTTCTACCGCCCGGATGATATGCGGCACATACTGCCCCGGTGTAACCAGATTGATATTGTTCGCCCCCTGTTCCTCAGTTCCAGAAAAATCTCCACCAGCCGTTCCGGTGTGATTTCTTTTCCCGCAGTCCCCTGTGCAATCGACTCATTCTGACAAAACACACAGTGCAGGGCACAGCCGGAAAAAAAGACGGCTCCCGAACCTTTTGTTCCGCTGATACACGGTTCTTCCCAGAAATGCAGAGCCGCCCGTGCTACCTTTAATGTCTCTGTCACCCCACAGATTCCAGTTTTTCCCTTACTGCGCTGCGCCCCGCATGTGCGCGGACACAGCATGCAATTGTCATAGAAATTATGATTTTTCATTTGTTTCACTTGCGATTCCTTTCCAAAACCTCTACAATGAAGTACACATACATTATATCATTTTAAGGAGCTACATATGAATCAGTCAAACTGTATGGTCGCACAGTCAGGCGGCCCAACCGCAGCAATCAACGCCAGTCTCGCCGGAGTCATCTCCGGAATAAAAAAGTCCGGCAAGTACGACACCTGCTACGGGGCAATCAATGGAATCCTCGGTATTTTAAATGAGCGTTATCTGAATCTTTCCCAGATGATCCCGGATGAAAAAACCCTTAACCGGTTAAAAGTTACACCGGCCATGTATTTAGGTTCCTGCCGGCACAAACTTCCAGACTACAAAGATGACGACTCTGCTTATGTATTCATCTTCAACCAGTTTGCAAAATTAAACATCAAAGCCTTTTTCTATATCGGTGGCAATGACTCCATGGATACTGTACTTAAATTATCCGATTATGCCGCCAAAATCAAGAGCGACATCCGGATTATCGGAGTTCCAAAGACCATTGACAACGATCTATGCATGATCGACCACACACCCGGATTCGGTTCTGCCGCCAAATACATTGCATCCACAATGCTGGAAATTGCACACGATACGTTTATTTACGCGGTAAAAAGCGTCACTATCGTAGAAATTATGGGGCGCGATGCCGGATGGCTCACTGCTGCCAGCGCCCTGGCGCGAAATGACTACAACACTGCCCCGCATTTTATTTATCTCCCGGAAGTTGCATTTGACAAAGAGCAGTTTCTGACCGATATCCGGAACAAATTAAAAACATTAAATAATGTGATTGTTGCCGTATCCGAGGGAATCCGTGACAAAAACGGAGACTACATCACAGCTTCCAAAGCAGTGGCTGACCAGTTCGGACACCAGCAGCTCTCCGGAGCCGGAAAAGCACTTGAATTTCTGGTCAAGGAAAACATCGGCGTCAAAGTCCGTTCCATAGAAATCAATGTATTGCAGCGCTGTGCCTCCCATCTGGCATCTGCTACCGATCAGTCAGAGGCATTTGCACTCGGAGAACATGCTGTTTTGCTCGCTGAGGAAGGTGTAACCGCCTCCATGGTAACCCTGACGCGCACCTCGAATACCCCATATGCGGTAGCCTATGACCATGCCCCGATCCGCGGCATTGCCAATGAGGCAAAATCCATCCCGCGTGAATGGATCAATGCACACGGAAACGATATCCGTCAGGAGCTTTACAACTATCTTTACCCGTTAATCCAGGGAGAGGTTTCTCTCACCTATCAAAACGGTGTACCGGTGTATATGCCGGTTCCTCATTTAAAACCAGATCACATCTCATAAAAAGGAGAGTTTTATGGCAAAACGAACAACCTCTTTGAGGGTACTCCGCGGCATTCTCTGCGGTACAGGTGCAGCTGTCATCGGCGTCTATGCAGGTTTTTGTGTTTATTACCACGGGCATTATTTCCCCCATACAACCATCGGTGGGATTTCCTGTGGCAACCAGACTGCGGATGATCTGGAAGCAAAAAACATTGCTTCCGCGCAAAATTACCAGCTGCACATAACGGATCGCAAAGGGAACAAATACACACTTTCCGGAAGTGACTTTTCCTATACTTACAAACGTTCCGGTGAAGAACAATCGCTTGTAAAACAGCAGAAAATCCTGTTGTGGCCGGTTGCCCTGTTTCAAAAACACCAAATAGATCTGAACCGTTCTTTTCACTACAATGAAACTGCATTAAACCAGCTGACCGATGCGCTGGCTATCTTTGATCCTTCCTATATCGAAGCACCGGAGAATGCACATCTGCGTATTACGGATGATGATTATACCATCGTAAATGAGACACCAGGAAATACCCCCATCCGCGATGAGATCATAAAGGAAATCCAAAAAGCCATAGACGATCAGGAAACTACACTCACGCTTTCCGATGCCTGCTACGAAAAACCGTCCGTAACAGCAGATGACCAGCAGATTGCAGATACGGTTTCACAGCTTGACCGGTATATGGCCGCAACCGTCACCTACGAAATCAAAGGAGCTGACGAAGGGCTGGATAAAGCCGGTATCCTGTCTTTACTTGACCTCAAAAAAGACGGCTCGGTTTCCATCAATGATACCCGGCTGACTTCCTATGTCCAGCATCTGGCAAGTACTTACAACACCTATGGGGATGTACGGAAATTCAAGACAAGCAAAGGGGACACCGTAAAAATCGGCGGTGGCGATTACGGCTGGGTAATTGACAATCCAAAGAAAAAAAAGAGCTCTTAAAAGACTTAAAAGGTGGAAAACCTGTAAAACGGGAACCTGTCTATGAGCAGCGCGCCATGCAGAGCGGACTGGATGATATCGGCAATACTTATGTGGAAATTGACTATACCAGCCAGCATCTCTGGTATTACAAGGACGGATCACTTGTCACAGACACCGGCATTGTTTCGGGAAACATCAGCCGCGGAAACGGCTCACCGGATGGCATCTTTAAGATTGCATACAAACAGAAAGATGCCACACTTGTCGGCGAAAATTATGCGTCCAATGTCAGATATTTCATGCCGTTTGCATACAATGTCGGCATTCATGATGCAAGCTGGCGCAGCACATTTGGCAAAGAGATCTACAAAACTTCCGGTTCTCACGGCTGTATCAATGTGCCTCCGAAAAAGGCAAAAAAACTGTTTCAGACTCTACAGGTCGGCACTCCGGTAATTGCCTATTACCGGGAACCGATTACGCTGACGGCAGAAAACACACGCATCTCCAATGCATACTCTTATAAAGCCGAAACCGGGCTTTAACCCTGATCAAACTGACTGTTATACAGCGTTGCATAAAAGCCGTTCTGTGCCAGCAGGGTATCATGATTTCCCTGTTCGATAATCTTTCCGTCTTTCATGACCAGAATACTGTCTGCCTCCCGGATCGTGGAAAGACGATGCGCCACAATGAAACTTGTACGTCCCTTCATCATCGTCAGAAATGCCTTCTGTATACGGATTTCCGTTCTTGTATCAATAGAGGAAGTAGCCTCGTCAAGAATCAGCATCGGCGGAAGGCATAACATGACACGGGTAATACAAAGAAGCTGCTTTTGTCCCTGTGACAGATTGCCCCCATCTTCTGTAATCTCAGTATCATACCCTTTCGACAGTCTGCGGATAAAGCTGTGTGCATGGCTTGCTTTTGCCGCTGCAATCATTTCTTCCTCGGTTGCATCCGGTTTTCCCATACAGATATTCTCCCGGATGGTTCCCTTTTTCAGCCACGTTTCCTGTAATACCATTCCATAATTTTTCCGCAGGCTGTGTCTGGTCATGTGCATCACATCATGTCCGCTCACCTGGATATGCCCGGAATCAGCATCATAAAAACGCATCAAAAGATTAATCAGTGTCGTTTTTCCACATCCAGTTGGGCCGACAATGGCAATCCTCTGTCCCGGCTGTACATGCAGATTAAAATCCTCGATCAGCTTCTGCTCCGGCACATAGGAAAAATACACATGGTCAATGTCTACCGTTCCGTCTGCCTGTTCTAACTGATACGCATCTGCTGCATCCGGCTCTTCTTCTTTTGCCTCAATCAGTTCAAAGAAACGCGCCGCACATGCCAGAGCATTCTGCAGTTCTGTCACAACCCCCGAAATCTCATTAAACGGCTTGGTATACTGATTTGCATAAGACAAAAAACAGGAAAGATTTCCGACAGAAAATGCTCCGCCTGTCAGAATAACGGCAAGTGCTCCCGTAATTCCCACAGCTGCATATACCAGACTGTTAACAAAACGTGTACTCGGGTTCACCAGACTCGAAAAAAAGGTTGCCCGCAGCGAATATTTCTGCAGACGGTCATTTACATCCGCAAACTGTCCGAGTGCTTCCTTTTCATGGCAAAATGCCTGTACGACCTTCTGATTTCCGACCATCTCTTCAATCAGCGCTGTCTGTTCTCCTCTCGTCTGCGTCTGCAGCTGAAACATGGAATACGTCTTTTTTGCAATAAAGCCAGCCACAAACAAAGAAATCGGTGTCAGAAGCACAACCACTACCGTAATCTTAACATTGACAAAGAGCATAAACAGCAAAGTACCGATGATCGTTGCCAGACCGGTAAACAGCTGTGTGAATCCCATCAGCAGACCATCCGCAAACGTGTCCACATCCGCAATGATACGGCTGACCATGTCCCCATGGGAATGACTGTCAATATAAGACAACGGCAGATGCTCGATCCTCTCAAACGCATCCCTTCGGATATCACGGACAATATTGTATGTCATACGGTTATTGCACATATTCATAATCCACTGTGCCGCAGCCGTGATGCCAATTACAATTACGCCTTCTTTTGCAATTGCAAGAATCCCCGGAAAATCCACATTTCCTTTGTCCAGAATCAGGTCAATCGCCCGTCCGGTCAGAATCGGGAAATACAGAGTCAGTGCCACTGTCACCGTTGCCAGCACAACAGACAGAATCAGTATGGGAATATAGTGTTTCAGATAATGCATCACTTTTTTTAGTGTTGCAATCTGTCCGGTCATGTTCTTCTGCTTAGACATTTCCTGCACCTCCGTTCTTTCTCAGATCTTCTTTCTTAAACTGAGATTCATAAATCTCACGATAAATTTCACAGTTTTCAAGCAACTCCTCATGCGTTCCCAGTCCCACTGCCTGTCCGTCATCCATCACCAGTATCTGGTCTGCAAACTGGATGGAGGAAGTTCTCTGGGAAACAATAAATATGGTTTTATTTCCCTGCAGATTACGCAGTGCGGCTCTCAGGCGCGCATCGGTGGCAAAATCCAGTGCCGATGCACTATCATCGAGAATCAGAATCTCCGGATCTTTTACAACGGCACGGGCAATCGTCAGACGCTGCTTTTGTCCGCCGGAGAGATTTCGTCCGCCCTGTTCAATCACATAATCCAGACCGCCTTCTTTTCCTTTTACCACATCCGCTGCCTGAGCCACTTCAATCGCATGCCACAACTGTTCCTCTGTCGCATCCGGATTTCCCCAGCGCAGATTCTGTGCAATCGTTCCTTGAAACAATACGGCTTTCTGCATGACAACACCAATGCGCTGCCGCAGATCCGCAAGCGGATACTCACGCACATCGGTTCCCGCAACTTTTATACTTCCCTGGGATACATCGTAAAAACGCGGGATCAGGTTGACCACCGAACTTTTACCGGAACCGGTTCCACCGATAATTCCGATTGTCTGTCCTTTTTTCACTTTCAGATTAATATCTGTAAGAGAATCCTGCGCATTTCCCGCATATTTCATGGAAACATGGGAAAATTCCACCTCCAGTTCACCGGATGCGCTTTTCTTTGTCTCTGTGACAGAATCCGTAATCGTCGGTACTACCTCAAGCACCTCCTGAATACGGTTTCCACAGGCAATCGCCTTATTGATGGTAATGATCAGATTTGCAAGTTTTACCAGCTCCACCAGTATCTGTGACATATAGTTTACCAGTGCAATCACCTCACCCTGACTGATCCGTCCGATGTCAACCTGCCGGCCTCCGACCCAGATCACCGCAATAATTGCGAAATTAATAATCACATAAGTCAGAGGGTTCATCAATGTGGAAATTCTTCCTACCAGCATCTGAATCTTTGTCAGATAAGCGTTGCTCTCATTAAAATCCTTCGTTTCCTCTTCCTGCTTGTTAAAGGCACGGATGACACGGGCACCGTCTAAATTTTCCCGCGTGTGTCCGAGAACTTCATCAAGCCCGCGCTGTACTTTCTTAAACAGCGGAATACTGACAAGCATCACGGAAAAAACAACAACCGACAAAAGTGGAATTGTAACGACGAAAATCAGCGCTGCCTTTACATCCACGGTAAATGCCATGATCATGGCACCAAATACAATAAACGGAGACCTTAAAAACAGCCGGAGTACCATATTGACGCCCGACTGCGTCTGGTTGATATCGCTGGTCATACGTGTGATCAGCGTAGAAGTCCCAATGGTATCCATTTCCGAAAAAGACAGTTTCTGAATATGGGAAAACAGTGCATAGCGGACTTTGGTAGAAAACCCTACCGCCGCTTTCGCCGCAAAGTACTGTGCCGTAATCGAACATGCCAGTCCAATCAGTGCAAGCAACACCATAACGCCTCCCATCTTAAAAATATAAGACTTGTTTGATGCCGCAATTCCATGATCGATAATCGCTGCCACAACAAGCGGAACAATCAGCTCAAAAGATGCTTCTAACAGCTTAAACAGCGGCGCCAGAATACATTCTTTGCGGTATTCGTTCAGATAAATCAGTAATTTTCTCATAATCCCTTTTCCTTTATATTTATTTGCCTGAATCATTATAACACTCACACCCAGGGGATTCAACAGCTTTGCACGTCCTCTCCCGGAACCAGGCAACGACAAAAAGACCGGCACAAGCCAGTCTCTTTGCAATAAAGTATGTTGAACATTTAATTAATGGCACCCATGACAGTTCTTGCAGTCACCACCACAGGTTATGGATTTTCCATTTTTTTTGTCTTTGATGATGCTTCTAATCACAAGAGAAACCACTACTAACAAGATGATTAATACAATTTCGGTACCCATTACTACCACTCCTTCCATCAAACAAAGAGGACGATCCATACGTTTTTCTGATTCAACGTTAGTATATCCTAACTCCCATTAGTTGTCAACAACTTTTGTTAATTTTTTTGCTAGACCATTTACGCAGATTATGTTATAATCCTACTTAATGAAACAAAAGGTAACATTGGGAGGAATCAATCATGCATAGTACGGAATCATCCGAGAATTATTTAGAGACTATTTTAATATTAAGTAAAAAACTTCCGGTGGTGCGTTCCGTTGACATTGCCAATGAACTTGGCTTTAAAAAATCAAGTGTCAGTATCGCCATGAAAAATCTCCGTGAAAAAAATCAGATCACGGTCACAGACGCCGGATTTATATATCTGACAGACGAAGGACGTGCCATCGCAGAAATGATCTACGAGCGGCATGAGCTGCTTTCCAAAGGACTGGTCGCGCTGGGTGTCGATCCGAAAGTAGCTACAGAAGATGCATGCCGTATTGAGCATGTGATCAGTGCCGAAAGTTTTGCGGCTATCAAGAAACATCTTCATCTGCCAAAAGACGCAGAATAATCTTTCCTGCCGGAATATACGAATACATAAATAGAACCGGATACCGCTTTTTGTTTATCGCAAATTACGGTATCCGGTTTTTTATTCTTTGTTCGGGTTTGCAGCATCGTCATAGGTATCCAGAAAATGATGTCTTACCCCATCTTTTTTATATCCAATCACGGTATTTAAATTTACATTCTCCACACTGCGGAAAATATTTTTAGCTACATAAGGATTCTCCTGTTCAAGACTATGGATCAGACGCTTCACATCTGCTCTCTTTGACCCTTTTTCTGTTCCTCCACAGGATGCACACCCTTCGGTAAAACGGCAGGCACACTGAATGAAATGCAGGTCATTGTACTGTGCCCAGTGGATAATATCTGCTTCCCTCACAAGATACAGTGGGCGGATCAGTTCCATTCCCTCAAAATTTGTACTGTGCAGCTTCGGCATCATCGTCTGAATCTGCGCGCCGTACAACATTCCCATCACAATGGTCTCGATGACATCGTCAAAGTGGTGTCCAAGCGCGATCTTATTGCATCCTAATTCCCGTGCTTTACTGTACAGATACCCTCTGCGCATCCGTGCGCAAAGATAGCACGGGGAATCCGTAATATCCACAACCGTATCAAAAATTTCTGTCCGGAACACCGTAATCGGAATATTGAGCATTTTCGCATTATTTAATATTGTCTGGTAATTCACCTCATTATATCCCGGATTCATAACCAGAAAAACAACTTCAAAATTTTTCTTTCCGTGCCGTTCCAGCTCCTGAAATAACTTTGCCATGAGCATGGAATCCTTTCCTCCGGATATGCACACTGCAATCTTATCTCCATCCTGTATCATTTCATACGCATTGATCGCTTTTGTAAAAGGTCTCCATACGGTCTTTTTAAATTTTTTAATAATGCTTCGTTCCGCATCAGCAGCCTTGTCTGCTAATCGTTCTGCAGTCCCGTCATCTTCCTTCATAAAATCGGCCAGTTTCTTGCGCAGATAGGAACGATATCCTCCCTCAATGCTGTAAATCTCATACCCTTGTTCTGACAAATCTTCCGCAATTTCATCGCTTCTTTGCCCGGTATAGCAAAACAGATACACTGGCAGCTCCTTCGGGATCTCCCCAATGTGCTCCATAAATTCTTCCCAGAAAATATGTTTTGCGCCGGGATAAGTTTCCTTTATATAATCCTGCTCACTTCTTATATCGATGACCAGCTTTTCTCTCTGGTCCTTTTGCAATTCCTCTACAGTTTTTCGGTACATGCCATTTCTCCAATTCTTGAATTGTTGCGTAAAATCCATTCCTCATTATAGCATTGTACTCTGCCCTGAACAAGTCTCAATTCCTATAACTTCTATCCGGCTTCATCATGCTCCCGGATCATTTTAAACAGTTGTACACGATTGCGTATTCCCAGTTTCCGGTATATGTTTAAAATATGTTTTTTGAGCGTATTGGTGCTGATGGTCAGTTCCTCGCAGATCACCGGATTTTCCTTTCCCTGCATCAGATTTCGAAGGATCGTATCCTCCCGCCGCGTCAGTCCATATTGTTCCACGGCCTGCGTTACCGTAAGCTTTTCTCCTTCCTCCCCTGCCCGTCTTTGATGCTTTTCCATCCGATAGGCCAGATGGTCTTTGAGCATATCGAGAACAAAAATGTCATCGTATTTAAAATTTTCCTTTCCAATGGTACGATAAAACGTAATTGTACCGAGGAAATGATGATCTTTTGCGATCACAACCTGCAGCGAATAATGCCAGTTATTGGGCTTATATACCTTCTTATAATATTCCATTTCCACACGCGACTCATCACTGATAATATCCGTCTCCCGATAAATCAGCGATTTCCCGCTGAGCATAATCCCTCTGCTGTAATCCAGTTCCTCATATTCTTCCGATAGATTACTGTCGCAATTATACATCACCGGCCGGTCCAGTTTCTTTTCATCCTCCACGGATGCCAGATAAAAATCAGCACTGTCAAAATCCACCAGCAGTTTTAACTGTTCTAACAGTTCTTTTCGCATTTCATCAAAATCTTCCATCGTATAGACTTTATAAATGATTGTGTTTAAAATAATCCAATCGTTGGTTTCTAATGTTTTCATTTGTGTTTCTCCTATAATTTTTTATTTCATAGGAATTTAACACCAAACGACATTTCCTATGAAATAAAAAACGACGCACCTCACTGAGGTACGCCGTCTTTGGCTTTTATGCTTTCAGTTTAACACTATTTAATTACAAAAGCAAACCAATTTTACCTATTTTTGATTTTTTTGATTTTTTCCTTTTCCCCTGATGACTTTTTTCAAAAATGTGCTATAATAAAATACGAAACGCAGATGTAGTTCATCGGTAGAATACCAGCTTCCCAAGCTGGGGAGGCGGGTTCGATTCCCGTCATCTGCTTTTTTTCTATGAGAAAGGCGTCCGTTTTTTCCGGACGCCTTTTCTTTTTCAATGATTAACGATAGTAATACGCGCCGCCCTTTCTGGTGATCGTAGCATTACGCAAATCAAATTTCTTTTTCTTCAAAGAAGACTTTTTCAATGTGAACTTAACATCTTTTGTCGAATAAGAAGAAACGGTAACATTGTATCTGCTCGTTTTATACGTACCAATCGTTTTTCCACTGGCATCTTTCACAACAATGTTGACATCCTTCAATGCGGTAATATAGTCTGTCGTATTATTGACAATTCTAGCTGTCATAACAAGATTTCCAGACTTATCAAAAGAAGCTTTATAAACTTCCATCACACATTTATTGTAATCCACATCGCTACTGCTTAACTTTACGGATGAAAATTTATTTTCCTTTACGGTTACCTTACAGGTCAGATTCTCTCCATCTTCTGTCACAGCATAAACCGTTGTTTTTCCAGCTTTGACGCCGGTTACTTTACCATTCTTATCTACTTTGGCAATTTTGGAATCTTTAGACTTCCATGCTTTTACCTTTGCTCCGGTAACAGAAAGCTTCTTGGTGTATCCTTTGGTAACAACCGCATTGGCATTGCTGATCTTTGCACCACCATTGTACTGATACATGTATAAAAGATATTTTGTACTCTGTGAAAATGTAATTCCGTAATAGTAATCCCCGGCATCCACATTTGGAACAGGATCTACAAAATAATACACACCTTCTTCATACTCCCAGCTGGTAGAAGATGATGATATCTGATAAGGGTTATCTGCCCGCTGTACTTTATTTCCCACACTGTCGTATACCGTAATTGTCATATCGACAGGTGCTTCTGTCACGATCTGTGCAACAAATCCATAACTTTTGGTCAGAGAAAACGGTGTCTTTACTTCTGTTCCTGCTGTCGCCTGTTCTGTCTGTGTAGGTGCAATAATTGTAGTAAACTTCTCTGCTGCCTCAACTTCTGTTGTGCCAACACATACCGTTGTGAACACCAGCACCAGTGCCAGCATAAAAGTTACAATTCTTCTGGTTCCATTTGTTTTCATAATTTTTCCCTTTCTATCTGTATGTTGTTCTACCTTTATAGTATCACATATCAAAAAGGAAACCGCAAGTCGTCTTTCTTCCTATTTTAACAGTCTTTGACGAGATCTTTAACCACTTCCCCGGCAATGATCAGTCCGACTACCGATGGCACAAAGGCCACACTTCCCGGAATCGCCCGACGCTCCGTACACTTGTCTTTGCTCCCGGCGGACAGATACAGTTTGAGCGGCAGCTAATCGCCATATCCTCTACCGGTTTGATCGGTTCTTCCTTAGAATACACAACCTTTAATTTCTTTACGCCCCGTTTCTTTAACTCTCTGCGCATAACTTTTGCTAACGGACATACACTGGTCTTGTAAATATCTGCCACTTCAAATTTACTGGCATCTAACTTGTTTCCAGCCCCCATACTGCTGATGATGGGAATGTCCATCTCTTTTGCTTTCATTACAAGTGCAATTTTTGCAGTGACCGTATCTACCGCGTCCACAATATAATCATATTCTTCAAAAGGGAAGTCCTTTGCATTTTCCGGCAGAAAAAAACAGTCATGGATTTCCACCTTCACATCCGGATTGATTTCGAGCATGCGCTCTTTCATAACTTCTGTTTTATATTTCCCAACTGTCTTTCTTGTTGCGATGATCTGACGGTTCAGATTCGTCAGACATACCTTGTCATCATCGATCAGATCAAAATATCCTACACCTGTCCGGACCAGTGCCTCACAGACGTATCCGCCCACGCCGCCGATTCCAAACACTGCCACACGGGCATTTTTCAGCCGGTCCATCGCTTCTTTTCCGAGCAGTAACTCCGTTCTAGAAAACTGTGTTAACATATATGAACTCCTTTTATCCCATTTTTCCTATCGCAATACATTATATTATGGGAAGCTTTAAACTGCAAGCCTGTATACTTTTTTATTTCTTATGAACGAAAAAAAGCGGCCTATCTTTCGACAAACCGCCTTTTTCAACTATTCAGAACCCGCCAATTGAAATCCGCGCATACACTTAATGGCTCCGATATCCTCCATTGCGTTTACCATGCGGTAAACGGTTGCAACGCCGATTTTTGGATCTACCTTTGATGCCTTGAAATAGATTTCCTTACAGCAGGAACAATCTTCCTCAAGGATAATATCCAGCAGCATCAGCCGCTGCTTGGTAATCCTACAGCCTGATTCCTTCAGTTTTTGAATAATCATTTCTCTCTGCATCATTTGGCATCTCTTCTTTTTCTATTTTGCTGACACAGTTTTCTTTGCGTCAAAGTTTAATGTGTTACTCTCCTTATAAGGACGGAACAGCAGATAAATAAATCCGATGATCAGTAAGAATGCTACAACGGTACCAACACCGAATGTACCAACTGTGATCAGTGTACCGATCTGGTAGATACACAGGGAAACAATGTAAGCTAAGATACACTGATATCCGATCGCAAACCAGAACCACTTCACGTTGTTCATCTCACGCTTGATCGCACCCATAGCTGCGAAACATGGTGCACATAACAGGTTGAATACCAGGAAACCATAAGCGGCAACCGGAGTCATAACCAAAGACAGTGACTTCCAGATTTCGGAACCATCTTCTGCAACTTCTGCAAAACCGAATAACTGTCCGAACGTAGCTACTACGTTCTCTTTTGCGATCAGACCGGATACAGCAGCAACTGCCATCTTCCAGCCGTTACCAGCCCTGGTCCAGCCAAGTGGTGCGAAGATCCATGCGATTGCAGAACCAATTTTTGCAAGAACACATTCTGCCTGGGCAGCCTCAAGAGCAGCACCCTCTAATCCATCGAAATCAAGCATTCCAAAGGTTCCGTTGCTCCATCCGAAGTTCATTAAGAACCATAAAACAATTGTTGATAACAGGATAATTGTACCTGCTTTCTTGATGAAAGACCATCCACGCTCCCACATGCTGCGGAGTACGTTTCCAACGGTTGGCCAGTGATATGCAGGAAGCTCCATAACGAATGGTGCAGGCTCTCCTGCGAACATCTTTGTTTTCTTTAAGATAATACCGGAACAGATAATTGCTGCAACACCTACAAAGTAAGCACTCCATGCAACCCATCCGGAATTATGGAAGAATGCACCTGCGATCAAAGCAATAATCGGAAGCTTTGCTCCACAAGGTACGAATGTTGTTGTCATGATTGTCATCTTGCGGTCACGGTCGTTCTCGATCGTACGGGAAGCCATAACACCAGGAACACCGCATCCACTACCAATCAGCATTGGGATGAATGATTTTCCGGATAATCCGAATTTACGGAAAATACGGTCCATGATAAATGCGATACGTGACATATATCCACAGGACTCAAGGAATGCCAGGAAAATGAACAGTACCAGCATCTGCGGTACGAATCCAAGTACGGCACCCACACCGGAAATGATACCATCTACGACAAGTCCTGTCAGCCAGCCGGCACAGTGAATATTCTCAAGTAAGGTTCTTGCTCCCGGAACAATCCACTCGCCAAACAATGTATCATTTGTCCAATCGGTAAGGAATCCACCAACTGTTGTGATAGATACATAATATACGATAAACATAACCAATGCAAAAATTGGAAGTGCAAGGAAACGGTTCGTAACAATACGGTCAATCTTATCCGAAGTGGAAAGTTTCTCACCCTTCTTTGCTTTTGTAAGACACTCTCCAATGATGGAAGAAATGTATACATAACGCTCATTGGTAATGATTGACTCGGTATCATCATCAAAATGATCCTCAAGTTCCTTGATCTCTGCAGATACATCTGGCATCAGACTTAAGAGTTCAGAAATCTTATCGTCTTTTTCCAGAAGTTTGATTGCGAAAAACCGCTTCTGTTCCTGTGGAATATCCGAGCTGATCTTATCCTCTACCTTTGCAATGATATCCTCAACCTCTGATGAGAACGCATGTGCAGGTGTGACTTTCTTCTTCTGCTGTGCGAGAGCAACGGCCTTTTCTGCTGCCTTTGTAATTCCTGTTCCTTTCAGAGCGGAAATCTCAACAACTTCGCAGCCCAGTTTCTGGCTCAGCTTATCGATATGTATCACATCACCATTCTTGGCAACGATATCCATCATGTTTACTGCCATGATTACCGGAATACCAAGTTCCATGATCTGTGTAGAAAGATATAAGTTACGCTCAATATTTGTACCGTCCACAATATTGATGATTGCATCCGGTCTGTCTGCAACAAGATAATTTCTTGCCACCACTTCCTCCAGGGTGTATGGGGAAAGAGAATAAATACCCGGAAGGTCCATGATGGTAACATCTTTATGACCCTTCAGACGTCCTTCCTTTTTTTCTACTGTTACACCCGGCCAGTTACCAACAAACTGATTGGAACCGGTCAATGCATTGAACAATGTCGTTTTTCCGCAGTTTGGATTTCCTGCCAATGCAATTTTCACTGCCATAATTCTCCTCTTTTCTGTGCTGGCGCACCTTTGTTTTATCAACCTTGCTAAAATTTGAAATCGCTAGTTTCTGTAAGCACCTGCTAGTTTTTGTAAGCCATTACTAACCTTATGGTAAAAAAATTACTCTACCTGGATCATTTCAGCATCTGCTTTACGCAGGGACAGTTCATACCCTCTGACCGTAACTTCCACCGGATCTCCGAGTGGGGCTACTTTACGGACATAAATCTCTACGCCCTTGGTAATTCCCATGTCCATGATACGACGTTTTACAGGTCCTTCGCCTGTCAGTTTTGTAGCTTTGACAGTCTCGCCAACTTTTGCATCTTTTAATGTCTTCATCGCTGCTCCCTTTCTAAATCATTATTTTATTTGCCATATCCTTACCGATAGCAACACGCGCTTCTTTCACATTCACGATCATGTTTCCATCCGTTTCAGATATCACAGCCACTTTTCCCCCGACAACAAAACCAAGATTCTCAAGATGGCGTCTTGTTTCTTCTTTTCCACCGATCTTTTTGATCTCATTCTCTTCTCCTGCTTTGCACATTGTTAAAGGCATCATAAAAACATCCTCCTGCTTTCCGCCGCGTGCAAGCGACTTTATTGAGAATCATTTCCATCTCTTACGTCAGTTAGTATATGCTAACGAGCATAAGTTGTCAATAACAAAATAATATTTTTTCAGCTTATCCGACATTTTTCTCCCTAAAATACTCAGGTGCCAGCACACAAAATTTTTCTGTTATTAAGCGTTTGCAAGCGCTTTTCCAAGTGCCTTGCACTGTTCAATCGCATCTGCATCCGGAGCTTCCTGACAGATGACACCTTCTCCTCCTACGATCGTTGCACCAGCTCCGCTCATACGTGCTTCCCAGTCACGCATCCACTGTCCGTCACCCCATCCGTAAGAACCAAACAGTCCAATCTTCTTTCCGGAAGCAAATCCTTCCACGTCTGCAACAAACGGCTCCATCTCACTCTCTTCGAGTACTTCGGCTCCCATGGCAGGACATCCTAATGCAAATACACCCTCTCCCTTTAACTCATCAATGTTCATATCACTGACAAATACAGCTTCCGCCTCTTTGCCTGCCTCTTTGATTCCTTCCACGACGGCATTTGCCATGCTTTCTGTGTTTCCACCCTGTGTCCAAAATACAACTGAAATCTTACTCATTTTAAATTCTCCTTTTCTTTTTATAATGTTATGATGCATATTGACAGTCACAATCAACCAGCTGCCAGATTTCCGTATTGCTGCAAATCGCAATAATCTCTTCAATGCGCATTCCATATGACAAAAGCTGGATCAGTTTTTCTCTGGAATGTTCATATTTTTTAAACAGCCGGATTTTTTCATGTGGTCTGTCGTATACTTTCCAGTACCCCGAATACAAATAGTTTTTCCCCTGATTGCGGATGAATCCTTTTACATCCTCTGGCGGATATCCAAGCAACAGTCCCATCTCATGCGGAAAAACTTTCTTTTCCCTCAGATACTGCTGGTAATGTGCACGAAACACCGGTAATACCTGTTTTAAGTTTGTGTCAGTATAGCCAATCTCATGCAACAATGCCTGCACGCTTTCTTTGGAAAAAAATGCTTCCAGACGATCCGGATGATACAAAAACACTGTAATCTTCCCCGCATGAATTCCCAGCGGATAAATCGTCAGTTCACTTTCTTTAAAAATATCTTTCATCCGCTGGTAATCCTGTTTTTCGATATTCAACAGATTCGATTCTTTCAGTCCGGTGATCAGCGGTGCACACTGAAATGCTATCTGAAGTTCGATTTCATCGCCACGCAGTTTCCGTATGATCTCCCATGTTTCGCTGCTCAAGTCCGTCACCCCTCCCTAAGGTTAGTTATATCTAACTCAAGAAAAGAATACACGAAAAAACAGGCTCTCGTCAAGAGCCTGTTGTGATATTTTTTATCAATTATATTTTCTGTTGCGTATGCCGTACCAATGCCTCCCATAAATCGCCCCCAGACGGCTTGGCAGAACTTTTTTATGGGTCACCATGCCAATATGCATATCTCCCTGCGCCTGCAGCGGAACCGAGACAATATTCTCTCCGTTTAATTCCTCGTCAATCACCCCGCTGCAGACTGTATAACCATTCAGACCAATCAGCAGATTAAACAGGGTTGCCCGGTCTCTGACACGGATGTTTTTCGGCCGGTCCACGGTACTGAATATCTCCTCGGAGAAGTAAAAAGAATTGTGTTCTCCCTGTTCAAAAGAAAGATAAGGGTATGGCTCTAATTCCTCAATCGTCACAGACTTTTTGCCCGCAAGCGGATTTTTCGTGCTCACAAAAATATGCGGTTTTGCCACAAAAAGCTCGGTAAACACAAGGTCATGTTCCTTGATCAGTTTCTCAAGTACGGTACGGTTAAAATCGTTCAGATAAAGAATTCCGATCTCGCTTTTCATCTGCGCGACATCCTCTATGATTTCATACGTCTGGGTTTCCCGCAGACAGAAATCATACTTTTCGCTTCCATACCGCTCGATCAGTTCCACAAATGCATTGACTGCAAACGAATAATGCTGGGTGGAAACACTAAATTCCTGTTTCCGCCCAGCTTTTTTCTTGTATGTTTCCTCCAGCAGTGCCGCCTGTTCCAGAACCTGTCTGGCATACCCTAAAAAAGTCTCCCCCTCTTTGGATATGACAATTCCGCGGTTTGTCCGTTCAAAAATGGTAATCCCCATCTCTTTTTCCAGTTCCCTGACTGCCTTTGTCAGACTCGGCTGGGAAATAAATAATTTCTTTGCCGCATCACTGATCGTCCCGGTCTGTGCAACGGTCGTAACATATTTCAACTGCTGTAAGGTCATAAAGCATCCTCCTATAAGATGTCAATATACTCTCCGTTTAATGCTTTATTCATGCTGCGGACAGCGCAGAATTTACCGCACATGGAACAGGTATCCTCCTGTTCCGGTGCCCGGTCCGCACGAATGGCTTTGGCGGTCTCCGGGTCCATGGCACATGCCCACTGTGCTTCCCAGTCCAGTACTCTTCTGGCATCCGCCATCTTATTGTCCATCTCCATGGCTCCCGGTACATGCTTTGCGATATCTGCCGCGTGCGCTGCAATCTTTGATGCCATAATTCCCTGCTTTACATCGTCCACATTCGGAAGTGCCAGATGCTCAGCTGGTGTCACATAGCAGAGGAATGCCGCACCGTTGGCAGCAGCGATCGCACCACCGATGGCAGAAGTGATATGATCATATCCCGGCGCAATATCGGTCACCAGAGGCCCTAATACATAAAACGGTGCACCCATGCAGATGGTCTGCTGGATCTTCATATTTGCAGCAATCTGATCCATCGGCATATGTCCCGGTCCTTCCACCATAACCTGGACATCCTTTTCCCAGGCACGTTTTGTCAGTTCTCCCAGACGGACAAGTTCTTCAATCTGACAGACATCCGAAGCATCTGCAAGACATCCCGGACGACAGGCATCTCCCAGTGAGATTGTCACATCATATTCCCGGCAGATGTCAAGAATTTCATCATAATATTCATAAAACGGATTTTCTTCCCCGGTCATTGTCATCCACGCAAATACTAAAGAACCGCCACGGGATACAATGTTCATCTTCCGCTTGTGGTTTTTGATCTGATCGATGGTTTTTCTGGTAATGCCACAGTGCAGGGTAACAAAATCCACACCATCCTCTGCATGCAGACGTACAACATCAATAAAATCTTTTGCCGTGAGTGTTGCCAGGTCTCTCTGATAGTGTATCACAGAATCGTATACCGGTACAGTTCCAATCATCGCCGGACATTCCGAAGTCAGTTTTCTCCGGAATCCTGTAGTATCTCCATGGGAAGACAGATCCATGATTGCGTCCGCTCCCATATCCACCGCTGCCATAACTTTCTGCATTTCAATATCATAATCTTTCCAGTCTCTGGATACTCCAAGATTGACATTGATTTTGGTCCGGAGCATGGAGCCCACACCCTGCGGGTCCAGACATTTATGGTTTTTATTTGCGCAGATGGCAACCTTTCCGGCTGCCACCAGAGGCATCAGTTCCTCTACACGCATATGTTCCTTCTGTGCAACTTTCTTTAATTCTTCTGTTACGATTCCTTTTCTTGCAGCTTCCATCTGCGTTTTGTATTCTCTCATTGGTTTCTCCCTTCCTTGTATAAAATAAAAAAACACACGTATAATGCTTATACGTGTGTGGTAACTTTCATTTTTCCCTACGTTGGCATTATCCAAATCAGGTTACAGGTCAAAGCAATACAGCTTACTCTCAGCCTTCTTTTTGAAAGCTCCCTTTTTCTTATTTTAAATATAGTTCATTATTATACAATCCATGGATGCTGTCAAGATTTTCCCTGTAAGTTCCAATAAAAATACATAAATTTTACAGGAAGCAGATTGTCATATTCTGTGTTTTACGCTATGATGAAATTATTAGGCAAATTTACAGGAACCTCTTATTACGGAGAATACATGTTATGAAAAAACCTGATTTAACCAAATACAAAACTACAAGCACGCTTTATCTGCTTATTCTTATCATTGCAGCTGTTGCACTGGTTTTCGGCTGGCAGTGTACCTCATACAGTCTCAGCAACCACAGCGCGGATCTGCACATCCAGATGCTCCCGTCCCGGCGTGTTAAGGTATCCAAAGCAACTACTGTTTACCGGATTTCCGATGTCCGATGGACCAAAAAGGCTTCTACCCTGATGTTTTACAGCCAGCATCAGACCGTGGTTGTGGAAGTAGACGGAAAGCTGCTTTATACGCGCAGCCTCAAAACGGACAGTATTCTGCATACAACCGGACGTAATTGTGAAATGGTCTCTGTCCCGGAAAATACACGTAGCATCCTCGTCACACTCACCAACTGCAACCTGGACAAACAGGTGTCTGATCCGGTTTTCTATCAGGGCGATGGTGTCCATATGTTTCGCCATGAACTTTTAAAAGCAGGGATCCCCATGCTCCTCGGCATTATGAACGTTGTACTTGGCATTCTGATGCTCATCTACTGGCTGTTTGTGCATCATTGGGCATATGTGAGCAAATCCATGCTGTATCTGGGAATTCTTACAACGGATCTTGGTGCATGGTTCTGCCTGGAAACAAGCTCTTCCATTCTTCTGTCACAGAACCCGGTGTTCCATTCCTATGTGACCCGCATGCTTCTTCTGCTGCTGCCCATTCCTTTTATGATGTTCGTCCGGCATTATTTAAAAGCAAGGGACCGGTATCTTTGCCGGATTTTTGTCTGGCTGGATGTGGCAGAGATTGCAGTTGTTTTATTCCTGCAGCTTATGGATATCCGTGACCTGACGCAGACACTCTGGATGACCCATGTCATGATCGGCCTTGCAGTTTTATATTTTATCTATACCATCTGCAACAAATTTTATCACCACACGACGACACATGCCCTGTGGATCTGTACCATAGGGATCATTATTCTGATCGGTGCTCTTTTTTCCGACATGTACAATTATTATCAGGGGTCGCAGGACATCGAAATTGTCGGCCGCATCGCCATGCTGCTTTTTATCGTAACCCTTGCCTGCGACACCGCATTCGTATCCCTAAAGGAAATCGATACCGGCCGTCGCGCGGCTCTCTACCGTGAACTTGCGGAAAAGGATCTCCTGACCGGCTGCTACAACCGGAATGCTTACCACGAAGATACCAGCCGGTGCAAAAAACTGACAAATCTTCTGTTGTTTGTATTTGACCTGAACAACCTGAAATACTACAATGATAAATTCGGACATGACTGTGGGGATCAGTATATTACGGATGCCGCACATATTCTCCGGAAAATTTTCTCCCGTCACGGAAAACTGTACCGCATCGGCGGGGATAATTCTGTGTTTTGATTGACGACCATAATACCTGCGACATCAGCCATCTGATCTGCTGTCTGCGAAAAGAGGAGGCCGTTTACAACGCCTCCTCCCGAAACATCCATCTGCAGATTGCCTGTGGATATGCTGTCTTTGATTCACGGACAGATGCGGATCTGGATGCCCTTCAAAAGCGGGCAGATCAGAATATGTACGAAAACAAAAAACAGTTAAAAACATTTTCTTACCGCTGAGGCTTAAGCCTGCAGCGGTATTTTTGCGACATCCTTTTTTCGGAGCTTCTTTACCTCATACAACTGCTCGTCCGCAAGCGAAAGTGCATCCGCAAGACTGTGCTCATCGTCCGGCTCTAACGCACAGGCACCGATGGAAACAGTTACGTTATACGGTTTGTCACTCTGTTCATTCCGAACGGTGAATGCATCGTATAACTCCTGTAATAACAGTTCTTTTTTCTTTTCCGTCATCAGTGCACATGCATACTCATCCCCGCCGATTCTCGCAACAACCCCATCCCCTGTCTGCTCCTTTTGGACAATCTCTGCAAGAATTTCCGCGATGGTGTGCAGGGAATAATCCCCTTCCTCATGTCCGTACCGGTCATTGATGATTTTCAGATTGTTCATATCCGCATAAAGCACCAGAAATGTTTTTTCCGCTGCTCTTGCTTTGTTTAGCATAGGCTCCGCATATTCGAAAAATCCCCTCCGGTTACAGATCCCGGTCAGTGGATCTTTCTTTGAAAGTGTTTCCAGTTCCAGATTGTTTTCCTTTAAGACATACAGCGATTCCTCTAACTGTTTCTGAATATCCTCATTGTTTTTCAGAAGATTCAGCATCTTGACTGCTGCCGAAATCTGATTACTTAAAAATTCTCCATATTCCAGCACTTCATCGGTCAGATCACACACTAAAATTCCATACAGCATTTCATTGGCATACAGAGGAAGCGTTACCATCCATGCCCGGTCAGACATTCCCAGCCTGGAAAACTGGAAAATATTTTTTGCCTTTTTTTTCTGATGAATGGCGGGTATATTTTCTACATTTCCATGAAGTTCCCTGGCTTTCAGCAGCAGCTGCTCCGGCATCTGAAATAATTCATGATTCAGATGAATGACCGGCTCCTCATAGATGTACAAAAATGCATTATGTATCTTTAACCATTCCATTGTTGCAAGAATTTCCCCAAAACTCTGATCGGTTCCTTTTTCAAAACAAAGCAGTTTCAAAATAAAGTTTTTCATTTCGAAATTTACCCGTTTCTGCTTTCCGAACAGTTCATCGGCCCAGTGATTCATGGACTCGTACTTTTCCAGCACATCATTGCGCGCATCCACTTCTTCCTGATTTCCCCGGCAAAACGAATTCCGGACCACCAGATCGGTCGGAAGGCGCACAGAAGAGACTTTTTCTCCCTGCATCATCCGGCATAACAGTTCACATGCTTTGCTGCCAAGTTTTGACACATCCGCACGTACCGAAGAAAGTGTCGGATAAATCTGGGAACACCACTCCGTATCATCATACCCGAAAACCGAGATATCCCTTCCCGGCATAAGCCCCCGCGCCTTCAGTTCTTCATAAAATCCGGCTGCAGTTTCATCATTGACGCAAAAAACGGCTTCCAGATCCGGATTGTCATCCAGAAGTCTGGCATAGGTGCTATGCGCATTTCCCGTCAGATCCCCTTCCACATACCGTTTTTCCTGCGGTAAGATACCGTTCTTCCAGAGTGCACTCTCAAACGTAGCTTTGCGCTCCATTGCATCGGAATTTTCCTTCGGTCCGCCTACCATTCCGATTTTTGTGTAATGCAGATCCTGCACGAGATAATCAATTCCCTGCCGGATTCCACGGTCATTGTCATAACTGACATTTACATATCCTTCCAGATCAGAGGAAACCAGAACGCATGGAATTCCATCATAGTGATGCATAAATTCAACCATACGTTCTTTCGTCGTGTAACAGCCAATACAGTTTGCCGCTACGATAATCCCGTCCAGACGGCCTTTTTGTACACTCGAAAACAGGGTATCATACTGATATTCATACATAATATCCGTGTTCTGCGCGTAATCACGGTCTAAAAATTTTCCCGGAAGCACTACCATGTTGACATCCTGCTCTTTTGCTGCCTCCCTCAGACCTTTACACAAAAAACGTGTAAAATCGTCTGTGATGCCTCCGACCATCACGCCTATGGTTTTCCTTGTTTTTGTCATATCTATCCGCCCCTTAGCTCATTTCAATTAAAGTTAGCTCATTTTCTATTCTTAATAAAATTATTTTAATATAATTTTATGTTTATATCAATTATATTTTTAGCTAATTTTAGTCGGATAAATTTGTGGAATGTGATCTAAATCTCTTCACATTCTCCGGAATCCTCGATAATCCGAAGTCCGGCTGTGCTGGTAACCGGAAGAGAAAACGCAATGGTTCCCGCTTTTGTCCCGATTCCGGCTTTTTCCATGATGGATTTCATAATCGCATTTTTCTGTTCCGTTTTCGTAACAATAAATATAATTTCTTTTTCGGAAACCAGCGATACGCCGAGAAACTGTTCTGCCCGTTTCATTCCGACACCTTTCCCGTGAAAAACCGTTCCCCCGGTGGCTCCGCCTTCTTCTGCCGCACGCATCACCTGCGTATTGTATCCGTAATTGGCAATTGCAATGATCAGCTCATGTTTTGTCTCCTTCAACGTTGTCTCCTCCCCTTTCTCGAATTCCTGTTCTCCCAGCATAAATTTCAGCTGCTGTTTTCCGCCAATACTGCTAAGCGGTATCAGAAAGACAATTCCCGTCCCGGGCACATCAATTTTCAGTTCCGTCTGCAATCCCTTTTTCACGGTTTTCCAGGTAGGACGTGTGACCAGACAAAAATGAATGCCTTTCTCATCCTCCTCGAGTCCGAAGTAATCCAGTACATCGCTGGCCGCTGTTCCCATGGCAAGAGAAATATTTCCAGTATCCACGTGATTTTGCTTATAAAACTTCACAAATTTCTGCATCTGTTTTCGATTGCAGATCGTAACCATCATATAGATCTCACTCATTTGTCCGCTCCTCTTTCCTGTTTTTCTATAATTCTATAATTGCATCATCCGCATACCCGGCAAACACATCCTCTGCCTGCAGGAATGGCTGTTCTGCCATTTCTTCCTTTTTATTACTCTTAATCTTATAGATCAACCCGAGAACCTGCAGCGTAATCAGCGGAGTCATGGCAACCATCGCTACCACGCCGAAGGCATCCTTTACCACATCGCCGCCTACTGCCGTACAAGCGCCCTGTGCCAGTGGCAGCAGAAAAGTTGCCGTCATCGGACCGGATGCCACGCCTCCGGAGTCAAACGCAATCGCGGTAAAGATTTTCGGAACAAATAACGTCAGAAACAGTGCAATGGCATAGCCCGGAATTAAAAAATACATAATCGGAATTCCGGTAAGCACCCGCAGCATGGAAAGCCCGACCGAAGCAGCCACACCAACCGAAAGGCTGATCTGCATCGCTTTTCCGGAAATATCCCCATCGGTCAGTTCTTCTACCTGTTTCATCAGGACATAGACGGCCGGCTCTGCCTTGACAATGAAATATCCGATCACCATTCCGACTGGGACTAAAATCCACGGACACGGCAGTGATGCCATAACGGTTCCAAGATAGTTTCCTGCGGGAATAAATCCGACATTGGCACCGGTCAGGAAAAGTACCAGTCCGACATACGTGTAAAGCAGTCCCACACAGATTTTAATCAATGTCTTTTTATGTAGTTGAATGGAAACAAGCTGGAAAATTCCAAAAAAGAAAACGATTGGAAGCAGGGAACCTGCAATTTCTTTGAGATAATAGGGAATTTCGGATAAAAACAGCCGGCCAAGTTCCACAGAATTGAAAGCTTCCGGCACGCCCGCTGCCACATAACTTCCCTGGGCAGGATATACCAGTCCCAGGAGCAATACCGCAAGAACAGGACCGATCGAACACAGTGCAACCAGTCCGAAACTGTCGTTTTCCGCATGCTTATCATTTCGGATTGCAGAAATACCAACACCAAGTGCCATAATAAACGGAACCGTCATCGGTCCGGTCGTCACACCTCCGGAATCAAACGCCACCGCCAGAAAATTATCCGGAACAAACCTTGCGATCACAAATATCACACCATAGAACACAACTAATAACGGGGCTAACGCTATTCCAAATAAAATACGAAGCAGTGCTACAACAAGAAATGCGCCAACCCCGGCTGCCACCGAAAGAATCAGCACCATATTCGGCACCGACGGCACCTGAGCGGCAAGCACCTGCGATCCGGTTCTGAAATGGTAATGATGACCCCGAGAAAAAAGCCTAGAAGGAGGATCACCCATAATTTTTTGGTTTTAAGCATGCTGCCTCCTACACGTTCCCCCATAGGAGACATTGACATTTCGGCACCCATGGAAAAAAACAGCATGCCTATAATTACAAACACCGCACCGATCATAAATTCCAGCAGAATACTGGCGGACACCGGTGCCACTGTAAAACTCAGTAACAATACAATGAACAGAATCGGCAATACTGCCTGTATGGATTCTTTTGCTTTTTCTTTTCTCTTTTCCAAACAATCCCTCCTTCTTCCTGTATATTTTCATACAATTTATATATGTATGCCATATTATCATACACTAGAAGGAAAAACCAGCAAATTTTTCCTAAGATTTGGTTAAAATATTATTTTTTAAAACCGGCATGCGGAAAATCTGTATCAGCAGAGGAATGACCATAATAAACCATACGAGTGGTTCCGCCACGATTACACCTGTGTAGCCAAACCACGGAACGAGTGTTGCTGCAATCACGATTTTGCCGATCATTTCCAGTGAACTTGATACCAGCGGTGTAATATGGTCTCCCAGCCCCTGCATGGCATTACGGACGACACATATCACTGCCGTGACAAAATAAAACAGCGTATCAAACTTCAGATAATTGGTTGCATTCTTCAATACTTCGGCATTTTTGCTTCCAGTTACCATGTAAACCAGCCAGTCTCCGATTGTATAACTTGCAACAATGGTAAAGCTGCACCAGATACAGGTATATAAAATTGCAAGCCCGATTCCCTTTTTTATCCGGTCAATCCGTCCTGCTCCAAGATTCTGTCCGCAGTATGTTGCCATCGTCTGTCCGAATACCGTAAACATAATCATAAACATTTCCGATATTTTGCGGGCTGCGGTATGTGCAACGATAATGTTCTGTCCCAGTTTATTGATTGCCGTCTGCAGCGTCAGGGAACCGATATTGATCAGGGAACTCATAAACCCCATGGACAGACCCGCGCTTAGCATGCTTTGGATCATCTGCGGCTGTGGCTCTTTGAAATCGTCCCCGGACAACCGGAGCAGTTCATACCGTTTTATCATATAGATCCAGCAGATCACAAACGCCAACGCCTGTGCCGAAACCGTGGCAACCGCGGCTCCCCTTACCCCCGTTTTTAAAACGACCACAAAAAAGAGATCCCCCGCAATGTTCAATATGACAGAGATTGCAAGAATCACCAAAGGCGTAATGGTATCTCCGAGTGCACGCAGTGCAGCAGCGCAGGCATCATAAAGAAATGTTGCAATCAATCCCGCAATAATAATTACAATATAAGAACCCGCCATTGTCCTTAAATTTTCCGGTACATTTAAAAAGCGTAAAATCGGCTGCAGAAAAAGCAGACCGAGAACCGTCAGTCCCGCAGCAACGGCAGTTCCGAGTGTCAGTGACATGGCAAACGATTTTTTCACCCCGCGCAGATCCTTTGCTCCGAACCGCTGTGCAGTGATGATGGCAAACCCGTTGGAAAGCCCCATCAGAAAGCCGATGATCAGATTGCTCAGTGAACTTGTGGCACCGACAGCCGCAAGTGCATCTTCCCCCAGAAACGATCCGACAATCCGGGTATCCACCAGGCTGTATGTAAGCTGCAGCAGATTGGCCAGAAAAATCGGAAGCGCAAAAGCGAGTATTAATCGGGAAGGTTTTCCTTTTGTAAGATCTTTCATTTTATTACCTCGTTAAAAAATTTCTCTTTTTTCATAAAATAAACATATTTTTGTCGAAAATAATAATATCACAATTTGTAAAGGATAGATACTATGAAAACAACGGGAATCGTTTCTGGAAAAAGCCCAGAAAATCCGGTCAGGGATTTACCCCCTGTTCGCGCTGCTTCCGGAAATAGGTCATCATCTCCCTAGTGAGACTTAATCCTTCCGGATCATCCGGCACATCCCGGTAATCTACCCATTCGGCAAGTGACAGTTCCTCCTCTTCGAGCCGGATCTCACCTTCTTCTGCCAGATCGCAGAAAAATCCCATCAGAAGGTTACTGTCAAAGCCCCATGGCTGGCTTTTATAATAACGGATATTTTTCACTTTCAGCCCGACTTCTTCCATCACCTCCCGGTGGACAGTTTCTTCCGCAGTTTCCCCGATTTCCGTAAACCCGGCAATGAGCGCATACCGTTTGTATTCCCTACCTGCATACTTTGTCATCATGATCTGATCGTTATTTGTCAGTCCGATGATGACTGCCGGTGCAATCTTCGGAAAAACCATATTGTTACAGACCGGACACTGCAACATGCGCTCCGTGCGGCTGTGTACAAGCGGATGTGCGCATCTGCCGCAGAATTGATTATCCCGGTACCACACATACAGATGCCATGCCGTTGTTGCGGCAAATACACGCTCCTTCGGTTTCATGGACCGGACCGCAAACAGTTTATGATACATAAATCCCGGAATTTCCACATCTTCATAAAGCTCTGTCAGATAAAAAGATATGTCATCCACGGAAAACAGATATACCAGTCCGGGCACTTTTTTGTGATGTGTCTTACAGTATTCCACCCACACGTGATACTTAAGAAATGTGATCTCCCCCTCGTTTTTCAGATAAACCGTCCGATCACGAAATGCCAGTATCCTGCTGTCGGCATCCGGTTCTTTCATTTCAAATGCATTGTCTAATTTCATTGGATAAATATCCTGTATCATGATTGATTCTCTCTTTTCCTGATCTTGTCATTGTTTTGTCCGCGTCTGACTCCGGTAATGTCAGATCAACCGCATAAATTATCGCATAAAGCCTCCAAAATATCAAATTTTCTTGACGAAAATCCGGGATACGGCTATACTGTATATTTATCTATCTACACACAACAGGGGGATTTTATATGAAGATACAATTATCCGAACATTTCACTTACAAAAAATTGCTGCGCTTCGTCCTTCCTTCCATCGTCATGATGATCTTTACTTCCATCTACGGTGTAGTGGACGGGCTCTTTGTTTCCAATTACGTCGGAAAGACTGCATTTGCCGCCGTCAATCTGATCATGCCGTTTCTCATGGCAATCTCCGCTTTAGGCTTCTGATCGGTACCGGAGGAAGCGCGATCGTTGCAAAGACATTGGGCGAAGGCAAAAAAGAGCAGGCAAACGAATACTTTTCCATGCTGGTATACCTCACGCTGATCGGAGGCATTGTCCTCCCGCGCTCGGCATCCTCTTTTCCCCGCTGATTGCCCGCGGGCTTGGTGCCGACGGTGCGCTGTTGACAAACTGTGTGCTTTATGCCCGCATTACGCTGCTCTCCATGCCGGCCTTTATGCTCCAGAACGTATTCCAGAGTTTCTTTGTCACCGCAGAAAAACCAAAACTTGGTCTTGGTGTCATCGTCATCGCGGGTGTCACCAATATGGTTCTGGACTTTTTACTGGTAGGAGTGTTCCAGATCGGTCTGGCCGGTGCGGCATTTGCAACGGTCACCAGCGAATGTATCGGTGGTCTGTTTCCGATCCTTTATTTTGCACGCAGAAATTCCAGCCTTCTTAAACTCGGGCGCACACACTTTAACGGGAAAATTTTTCTGTGCGCCTGCGGAAACGGTTCGTCCGAACTGATGACCAACCTTTCCAGTTCCATTGTAAACTCTCTGTACAATATTCAGCTTATGAATCTTGCCGGAGAAAACGGTGTGGCTGCGTTTGGAACGATCATGTATGTAAACTTTATTTTTATTGCAATTTTTCTGGGATATTCCATCGGAAGTGCGCCGCTTGTCAGCTATCACTACGGAGCGGGCAACCATGACGAATTAAAAAATCTGTTCCAAAAAAGTCTGCGGCTCATCGGAATCTGGGGACTCATGCTGTTTATTCTGGCGCAGCTGATCGCCAGACCTCTGGCCGCCATCTTTGTCGGATATGATGCGGATCTGTTTTCCATGACCCAAAACGGTTTCCGTATTTACTGCATTGCCTATCTGATCAATGGATTTAATATTTACGGTTCTTCGTTTTTTACGGCATTAAACAACGGACTGATATCTGCTGCAATCTCTTTTCTGCGGACACTGGTGTTCCAGCTGGCTGCCGTACTCCTTCTGCCACTGCTTCTCGGCATCAACGGAATCTGGAGTGCCGTGGCAGTAGCAGAACTTCTCACGTTAGGGCTCACGGTAACCTTCTTTGTCAGAAACCGCAAAAAATATCATTATGCCTGATCCTTTTTTTCGCGAAGTCTGATTACCAGTTCGTATACCTCCGGCCTGCGCTCCCGCAGATGCTCATCCAGCAGATGTCTGCGTTCCCGGAAACGTTCTGCCAGTTCCGGATGTTCCTGTGCAATCCGGTCATGTACTTCCTGCCGGTGTTCTTCCAGCCTTTTTGCCAGTGTCTCCTCATCTTTCCCGGAAATATTGACAATTTCCTTTAAATGTTCTTCCAGATGCTCCAGCCATTCATCCTCATCCAGCGCCTCCATATGGGACCAGCGTCCGTGAATCAGCTCCTCCACATCCTTATCCGATGTCAGATGCGCAATCTGGCGGGCAATCTGTTTTTCCATTTCCTGTTCTGCCTCCGAACCAAATGCCCAGACAAATTCCTGCACCCGGTTATCTGCCCGCTTCCGGGAGGCGCTTTTTTCAACATTGTCCACACCGCCCTCCAGCGGATACGGACGACGTATCCCCATATCCTTAAGTGCAATATGGATGGCTCTGCGCCCGCCGCCTTCCTCCACCATATACCCGAGTCCGAGTCTGCGCAGCTGTTCGTTCACCTCCGCAATATGTTCCGTCATATAAAACCGGATACCTTTTTCTTTCAGGGAGCCATAAAGCCGCTCCAGACAGTCTGCCGCCGTAATATCAATACTCCCGATGCCTCCCGCATCTAAAATCACCGCACGGGTATCCTCGCGGATGGCATCCTCAATATCTTTCTGCAATACCGAAACATTGGCAAAACACAGATTACTGCTGAACCGGTAAATGACCACATGCTCCACGGCATGGATGGAACTGCTCTCTTTTAGGTCCCGGAAATGACTGTGTCCGGTCTGTATGCCAAGAAAACACCGCGCCGGTTTTGCCGTACGGATAATCATCTCGGTAAAGGAAAGCATGATGCCGATCAAAACACCATTGATGGTTCCAAGCAGCAGCACTCCAAAAAATGCACCAAAAAAGATCAGACATTCCGTGCGGCTGACTTTCCACAAACGGACTGCAAGTTCAAATTCCGTGGCTCCAAGCAATGCGGAGATCACAATCGCGGTAAGCACCGGAACCGGTAGAAATCCGATAAATCCTGTTCCGCACAAAAGCAGAATCATCATGGAAATTCCCGCCACAATTCCTGTCAGCTGGGTTTTCCCCTGATACTGTTCTCCCATGCGGTCCTTGATACGGACCCGTTGATCGGACAGCATCCGGTCAGAGCTGCTGCAAAATTTCCAAGGGAAAATGCCAGCAATTCCTGATTGTCGTTGATCCGGTAGCGGTTTTTCTGGGCAAAATTATTTTCTGCCAGAAGAGTCTCTGCCATAATCACTACTGCCACCGACAGACTGATCGTTATGGCATCTTTAAGCGGCACTGCAGACAGATCCACCGCCTTCCACCGCGGAAGTCCCGTCTGCACAGCACTTAATGTCTGTATGCCCCACTCCCTGACCGGAAGAAACTTTGTCATAAGTGCTCCAACCGCCCATCACCGGTGCAGATATGTAATTCACGAGTTTTCCCGCTTTCATCAGATAAAATGCCAGAAGCCACACGGCCACAAACAGAGTCAGGACCGGCACAACTTTAAGTGCTGCTTCTGAACCGCTTTCTATGTGCAGATCAATCAGCGCTCCTCCGATCAGTGCCGCCGGAGCTGCATCCACACCAAAAATGAACTGTGGTGAAGTCGAAAACAGTGCAAACAACAGGATCGGAAACACCGATCCATACAGACCGTATACCGCCGGAAGACCGGCAATCTGCGCATATCCCATGGAAATCGGGATGGAAACGGCCATAATGATAATTCCGGCACAAATATCTTTCGGCAGGTTTTTCTTCTCATAATGCTGCAGTGTCTGTGCGATTGTCACTTTCATCCTATCCGGTCTCCAATCTCCGGAAACGGAATCATCGCCGGCTGGTCATTTCTGTGCTCCCCGATCATCTTTTCCATCCAGACCATATCATACCAGCGGCCGAATTTATATCCACACTGATGAAAGGTTCCCACCATTTCATATCCCAGCTTTTCGTGAAACCGGACACTGTCTTTTGTCAGATATTCGTCCTCGATCTGCGGATAGGCAATACAGGCATTGGCATTTAAAATCCCCTGCTGCCGTAAAATCTGTTCCAGTCTGTCATACAATCTGCGTCCAATGCCCTGCTGCTTTGCCTCTTTGCGTACATAGATGGACGTCTCCACCGACCAGTCATAAGCTGCCCGCTCTTTGAACGGACTGACATAGGCATATCCGACCATCTCATGGTCTTTTTCCGCCACCAGATACGGATACCGTTTTAATGTATTCGTGATCCTTTCCTCAAACTCTCCGACGGTCGGAACCTCATATTCAAATGTGATCGCCGTATGTTCTACATAAGGCCGGTAAATTTCCAGCAATCCTGCGGCATCTTCCGCAGATGCAGTTCGTATACTTAATTCTTTTCCCATTTTCATCCTACTTTCTTGCAATGCGGTGCAGCTGCGGCCGCAGCGTAATCTCCGGCACAACCATGCCCTCCCGCTGGTCAAGCACATAGGCAACCGCCTTTGCCACTTCATCCGGCAGCAGATAACTTTCCGGCTCCTCCCCACAGGTAAAATCCGCATCCCGGTACAGATTGGTATCTGTCATGTCCGGATGAATCGTTGTCACCTTGACACCGTACTTCGTGCTTCCTCAAACAGACTCTTTCCGAAGCTGGACAGTCCCGCCTTGGTTGCCGCATAGGCACAGCCATGCGGACTGCTCTGCTTGGCCGTCACGGACGAGATATTGATGATATATCCATGATTTTTCTTCAGCACCCGAAGCAGCCGGTTCGTCAGAAGCAGGGGAATCTCTAGGTTTGTACGGACCAGGGCCTGTATCTTTTTGGGAGTCAGTTCCTCATGCAGACCATAATGTCCGACTCCTGCCGCATTGACAAGTACCTCAATGTCTGCCGTTTTTGTGATCTCTTTCACCGCATCGCATAATTTCTGTTCTTCTAATAAATCGCCTTCTACCGGATGAAATGCCGCGGTCTGCTCTACAAATTCCCTTGTCTGTTCTTTTGCAAAATCCCGTCCAAATCCGTAGACTTCATACCCTTTCTCACAGAGTACCCGGCTGATTGCCAGTCCGATTCCGGAACTGGCACCGGTTACAATCGCTGCCTTACTCATGATATATGTTCTCCTTGTTCATTCTCTGTGTTAATTCCGTGATCATAAAACTTTCCATTTCCTTTAATAATTCCGGTGGATACTGATATACCCCGTTGCAATTGACATAAGGAACTGTACCGCTGGTGCAAAAGGTTCTACCCGCCGGAGTTTTTTCATATATTCCTGTGAAATCCGGAACGTTCCCACACTTACATCAACCAGTTTCTCCCAGCCGTCATGCAACATACGGTCACCAAAAATACGGTCAATCTGACTTAGCAATTGCAGATAATCGGTCTTCCAGGACGGCAGATACAGCATCGGATCAAAGCACAGGCGCACCGGAAATCCTTTTTTAAGTCCCTCCGCGGCACAGACTATGCGTGCAAACGCCGAAGGTGTTTCTTTCTCAAACGCATCTATCATCTTCTGCGGAGACAGGGTAAACGCATAGATCACATTGGACAGACAGGGCAGATCCCACATCGCATGGCCGGCACATTTTGTCCGGATTTCCAGCTTTAAGTTTTCATGTTTTGCAGCATATGCACTCCAGAGTCTGACATATCCTGTCACAGCCTCCATGGCAAGCAGATCCGCATCATAAGAAATGCACACATACATATTCTGTGTCTTCAGAATATGGTCAAGTTCTTCCAGGTAATCTTCGATATTTACAAAAAGCACCATATGACCGGACGGATACATTCCCTTAAGATAACAGTAGCTGCAATCATAGATGCAGTTCATCATTGTGGAACAGTAATAAAAATTGGTATTGCCAAAATCCTGACAGACCGGTGCTCCTTCATAAAAAAAATGATCGGTTTTTTCTGCCAGAATGAGAGCCTGTGCCTGATGCTGCCGGACACCGTCCTGCCCATGCCGGTTAAATACATCCTTGTAATGTTCAATCTCCACAATCTGTGCCTGTGGAAACCGCAAAAGGATCTGTTCTGTACGCGGATGATTGCGGATGCGGCGTTCCACATAAATATGGGAAAACCGAGTATTATAACACGCGTGCTCTAAGTTCTTCAAGAATCCTCTTTCCTTCCCGTTTATCTTTTGCCGGCAGCCGTCCTGCCTGTTCATACTCCCGGAACCATCCGGACATGGTTTGCATTCTGGATGCTTCTTTTTCTTCGCAGAGTGAATGATACAAAATCATCTGCCGGATCTGCGCTTTCATTGTTTCAGAACCATGCAATGCCTCCTGCCACAGCTTTGCCTGTTCTTCTACCTGGCTTTTAAATGCTTCCTGCATGCTCTCCTGCCTGCTGTTTTTTTCCTGCATTGTCAAAAGCTGCCGGATAAATGTTAAAACCTCTTCTGCTGCCCGGTCCATGATCTGTGAAAAATGTTCTCCACTCCCGGCACTCTGCGGCTCCTGTGTTGTTCCATGATCGGTTACTACCTTGAGAAACAGCATCTGGTGCGGCGCATAGTAATAGTTTCCTGCCTGATATATTGCAGCAGCCTCCATATCCACCAGGATTCCTGTTTCCCCGTTCCCCGCCCCGGCATCTTTATTCAGAAACTGTTGGAAAGATTTCTGATCCTGTACCGTTGGAAAACTGTATAGTTCTGCTTCCCCAAACGGATGCCGGTATAAAATATCGGGATAAAACGTACGTCCGTCTACCGTTTGCGTCAGTTTGTTACAAAGCGAAACAGTGCCGACAGGAATATTTTTCCTGCCGGCACAGCTCCCATAATTGATCAGAAAATCCCCGCTATCCGGTTCTCTTCTGGTCGAACACTCTGCCACCGCCGTGGCCGCCGCAATGGCGGATGCCCCGGTAATGACAATCTGTATTTGATTGTTTTCATCCGAAAATACCTGAAAATGATTCTGTGTCATATCTTTTTTCAAAGAAAGCGCCCGGATCAGTTCCTTTGCCTCCGGATAAAGAGCTGTAAATATTGTGATCAAATAGCTTTTCCTTCACTTTCTAAAATGTGTCTTGCCACATAAACACCACTGGCAGATGCATGGGACAGTGAATGGGTCACACCACTGCCATCTCCGATGATATAAAGTCCCGGATACCGGCTCTGCAGATTCTCATCCAGCTCTACTTCCATATTATAGAATTTTACTTCCACACCATACAGCAGGGTATCATCGTTTGCGGTACCCGGTGCAATCTTATCGAGCGCATAGATCATCTCCATGATACCGTCTAAGATTCGCTTCGGAAGAACCAGACTTAAATCTCCCGGTGTTGCGGAAAGTGTCGGTGTCACAAGCCCCTCCTCGATACGTTTCTGATTACTGCGTCGTCCGCGCACCAGATCACCAAAACGCTGTACGATCACACCACCGCCTAACATGTTCGATAACCGCGCAATGCTCTCTCCGTATCCATTGCTGTCTTTAAACGGCTCGGAAAAATGTTTGGCAACTAAAAGTGCAAAGTTCGTATTCTCTGTGCGAAGATCCGGGCTGTCATAGCTGTGTCCGTTTACCGTCACAATACCATTGGTATTTTCATTTACCACGATACCGTATGGATTCATGCAGAACGTACGGACATTATCCTCAAACTTTTCCGTACGGTAAACAATCTTGCTCTCATAAAGTTCATCGGTCAGATGGGAAAAGATCACTGCCGGAAGTTCTACCCGCACACCGATATCCACACGGTTGGATTTGGTAGGAATTTCCAGATCCTCACAGACATTCTCCATCCACTTGCTTCCGCTTCGTCCAACCGACACGATACATTTTCTGCACGCATATTCTGCATCTTTTGCCGAAACTGTGTAACCGTCCTCTTTGACCTGAATCTTCTCCACCGGGGTATCAAAGAAAAAGTCCATGTGTTCCTTCATCTCGTCATAGAGATTTTTCAGCACCACATAATTGACATCCGTGCCCAGATGGCGGACCGATGCATCCAGAAGCTTCAGTTTATTCTGCAGACACACTTTTTTTAAATCTGTGCCCGCGGTGGAGTACATTTTGGTACCCTCCCCACCGTGGGACATATTGATGGTATCCACATATTTCATCAGTTCAAGTGCTTTCTGTCTGCCGATATATTCATATAACGTACCGCCGAAATCATTGGTGATGTTGTATTTACCATCCGAAAAGGCTCCGGCTCCGCCAAATCCGTTCATGATTGCACAGGTCTTGCAGCTGATACAGCTCTTTACCTTTTCCCCATCAATCGGACAATGTCTCTGTTCCAAAGAATGTCCTGCATCAAACACTGCAATCTTTAAATTTTCATCCTGCTTCATGAGCTCATAGGCAGAAAAAATTCCACCCGGTCCTGCTCCAATAATAATTACATCATACATCCGACGCCACCTCCGGCTTTTTATTTTTTCTCGCGGCTCTCATTGCGGTACTGCAACGGAGTCCTGTCAAAGCATTTTTTAAACGTACGGTTAAAATGCTCTACACTCGGATATCCAACAACATCCGCAATATTTTCAACCGTCATATTACCGTTTTTCAACAATGTCTTGGCACGCTTCATACGAATATGCGCTACATGTTCTCCAAATGTCTTGCCTGATTTATCCTTGATATATTTGGAGATATAAGGCTCTGACAAATGAAACTGTGCTGCCATGCTTTCAAGTGTTACTCCCTGATAATTGTTCTGGATAAAGTTAAGCATCGCAGTCAGACGCTCATCCTGTGCGCCATCATTTTGTGCAATCTGCGGTAATTTATTTACAGCAACCGTCAGCGCATGGATGGACGCTTTGATGATATCCTCATCCATACCGACACCCCAGTAATTCTTTCCCTCACAGGTAATGCCCACATAGGCGATTGCCTTAGAAGAAGATCCATGGGACAATGCATGTTCTTCATAGGTAGAAAGTTCGTAGCTGATACTGAAGAACTGCTTGATTGTGTTGCTCACGGCGTCCAGACGACCATTTCCGTTTGCATCGACGATGGTCTTCTTTCCGCCAAAGTTAATTTCTGTCTCTGCCATAATACCATCATTCTGCTTGAAATGGCAAGCATCGATTGTAAAGTACGGCATTTTGTTCATATAGTTTTCTTCAAAGATCTCGTATACCCACTGTGGAGAAAGTTCCTTGTGTTCTTCATCCGATACCTGTTTCACTGCATATCCGACTTCTTCTTTCATTGCCTGCGGCAGAGAAATGGAGAAATTCTGCTTTAAGATATAACTGATTCCTCCCTTTCCGGACTGGCTGTTGATACGGATAACATCGGCATCGTAAGTTCTTCCCACATCCATCGGATCGATCGGCAGATACGGAACCGTCCATGTCTTTAATTTCTTTTCTTCTCTCCAGGCCATTCCCTTTGCAATCGCATCCTGATGGGAACCGGAGAACGCAGAAAAGACAAGATCTCCGGCATACGGAGAACGCTCATGGACATGCATTCTCGTCAGACGCTCATACGTCTCACGGATGCGTGGCATATCTGCAAAGTCCAGTTTCGGGTCAATGCCATAAGAAAACATGTTCATGGCAAGCGTAATGATATCGACATTTCCGGTACGCTCTCCGTTTCCAAACAGCGTGCCTTCGATACGGTCTGCTCCTGCCAGAAGTCCCAGTTCAGCATCACTGACACCGCAGCCTCTGTCGTTGTGCGGATGAAGACTGAGTACCACATTTTCTCTGTGGTGCAGATGCTTGCTTACATATTCGATCTGTGTTGCAAAAACATGCGGCATTGCAGTCTCAACAGTTGCCGGGATATTGATAATTGCCTTGTGTGCGGCATCCGGCTCCCATACATCCAGAACGGCATTGCAGACATCTACTGCGTAATCCACTTCGGTTCCGTGGAAACTTTCCGGACTGTACTCAAAAGAGAAATCTCCCTCTGTCTCACTGGCAAGTCTCTTTAACAGCTTTGCACCATCCACAGCCAGCTGCATGATATGCTCTTTGTCTTTTTTAAACACCTGCTCCCGCTGTGCCACAGAAGTGGAATTGTACAGATGAATAACTGCATGCGGAGCCCCTTTGACTGCCTCAAATGTTTTTTTAATGATATGCTCACGCGCCTGTGTCAGTACCTGAACGGTCACATCATCCGGAATCATATCCCGCTCAATCAGCGTACGCATAAAAATAAACTCTGTTTCTGATGCTGCCGGGAATCCAACTTCAATTTCCTTAAATCCGATATCCACGAGCATCTGGAAAAACTCCAGCTTCTCGTCAAGGCTCATCGGCTCGATCAGTGCCTGGTTACCGTCACGCAGGTCCACGGAACACCAGATTGGTGCTTTCTCTATGTAATCTTTTTTGGCCCAGTCGTATTCGCAGACTGGAGGAAGAAAATACTGTCTTTCATACTTGTCAAAATTTTTCATGATGTTTCCTCTTTTCCAATATTAAATATTATCAATTTCAATGAGTAATTTTAACACATAATCTCTCATTTGGAAATGATTAAATTTAAGCAATTTTATTGATGTTTTTTATTTTGTCAATTGATTTTGCAGCCGGTGTACCACAGATGCCTCCGCCTCAGACGCATGCATCACCTGTTCTGCGACCTGTCTGGCAACCGGAGTTACCTCATTTTCTTCTTCCCACTCCTGCAGACCGGCATCCGGGATCTCCTGTTTTTTCTGCAGTACATACCGGTTCAGGTTATTGCAGTACTGCATCAGATTCCGGAATCCACGCACACGGGTCAGAAGATTTTTACCGTATGCCTGCTGCTCTAAGCCTGCTATGGCAATCACTTCCATACACAGATGAAGTTCTCCGGTGATATCCGATGCTTCCATCAGAAGATCCGGCCGTTCTTTTTTTGCCTGCAAAAAATATGCCTTTGCTCCATCCACATCTGCCCGGTCAAAATATTCCGCCAGCCGGCACCGGACTTCTGCAATCTCTGCTTTTTCTCCCAGCATGCCTACCATACACGCATACACCCGCAGCCTGTTGTGCCTGATCCAGACATACTGTAAAAACTCCGAAATGAATCCGAAAATTCTCCGGTGATAAGAATCCTCTTCTTCCACTTTCACGCGCCGCTCCACTTCAAATAAAATAGAAAACAGCCATTCCATATAAACATCATAAACTTCTTTTTTTGCAATCAGCATATTTCCGAAATAGGTGTGCTTTTGCTGCACCAGCTGCTGAAAATCCGCCGCATAATCCGGATAAATCTCCTGTATCACACGGGCTGTTTCGTCCAGATATAAAATCTTGTGGTGAGAAGCAAATCCATCATAATAAGAAAAATTCAGCTGCAGTTCTTTCGTTGTGATCACATCATACTGCTGCAGCAGAGATAGAATCTGTGCCTCTGTAAACAATTTTCCCTGCTCATTCAGAAGATACCGGCGGTAATGGCAGGTACCAACTACCTTTGCATGGGAGTTTTTCCATACCCAGTACATTCCCGTCAGTTCACTGTAATAACAGTTTTTTTCGGAAATGTGATCTCCGGTATTATCTCCCACACAAAAAGACAGCGGGGACGATTTCTCATCCCTGCTGTATGACGAAGCCGCCGCTCGTCCCACATGAAGTGGAATATACAACGGGTCCGGTGGCGGCGTAAATGCCTTATGCGTCATCACATAGATGGCAGTCTGTTGATTTTTATCTTCTGCGCCGGTCTCCATATTTTTCATGATACATTTTCTTTTCTTCATACATTGCCTCATCTGCCTGATTCAGATATACATCCATATTATATTCACTGTCCCACGGGGCAAGAATCACACCGATACTGACCTCTAAAGATTCCCGGATCGGAGAGGTTTCCTCCCCACATACCACAGCAATGCTCTGCCGGATGGATTCCGCGGTGATCCCGGACTCTTCTCTCGTCAGCAATAAAAATTCATCACCGCCAAACCGAAATGGCAGACTGTCTTCCGCGGTAAGCCTTCCAAGCGCTTCCCCCGTCTTTCGGATGACCCAGTCACCGGCTTTATGTCCATACGTATCGTTGATGTATTTTAAGCGGTTGATGTCGCAGAATATAAACTTTGTATTGACATGATACTCACAATTTTTCTCATAAAACTTCTGTCCCAGATCTTCCATTCCAAAACGGTTATAAATTCCCGTCAGCTGATCGATCCGGTACAACTTCTGCAGTTTCAGATTTACTTCCTGATACTGCTTCCGCTGGATATAATTTTCCAGTGCATAACAGATATTGCGGAAAAAGGTTTCCAGAATTCCTGTCCTAAACATCTCATCCACACCAGCCACCATACAGTATCCCATCCGGTGCAGCTGATAATGCAGTGGCATAAACACCTGTACCCGCCTTCTTCTGTCCGGTTCTTTTCATTGCACCAGTTAAGTACTTCTCTCTTACAGCTTCGATAACTTTTGGCTTCCTGGGAAAACAGATCATCCGTCAAAAAGATCTGCCCTCTTCCTGCCCCGACCAGATCTAAGAATCTCCCCGTCGCATCCATGATCTCTTCTAAAGAGATCCGGCTGGTTACCCATTCCTGCATGGAATCGAGTTTGGATTTTGCGTCATATTCCTGCAGATTTTTCCAGAAAATCCGGTTACGGAACGATTCCGTATCAAATGGGACATGCTTTGTGCAGCCACAGGTATTCCCGATAAAAAACCGGTAGGAAAGTTCCCTGTGTACCAGCTTTCCATCTGCCTTTTCATGCAGTTCGTGCAGAAGCCTGACAGCTTCATATGCCACCTGGTCTCTCGGCCGTTCAATGGTTGTCATCGTCGGGCTGAAACATTCCCCGTCAAAATACCGGTCAAACCCTGTGATTGGTATCTTTCCCTCGAGCGCCGTTCCTTTTATGGTCTGCAAAAAAGCTGCCGCCATCAGATCATTTGCGCTGATAACCGCCTGTGGGAGTTCCTCCCCTGCCTCATATGCTGCAATCATTTTTCTGGCATATGTTTCCCCGGAGCGGTACTCATAATTTCCATAATCCACCCATTCCGGCATAAGACAAAGCCCCAGTTCCCGAATTTTGGACTCTACCCCCTGTTGACGCATCTGCGCCTCATAGGTATCTTTCATCCCGTTAATAAAACCAAATGTCCGGATTCCATGAACCCCGGCAAGATGCCGCACGATCTGCCGCATGGCTTTGCTCTGATTGATTCCGACAAAAGAAAGCCCGGGAATCTCCTCTTCCAGAGATACACAGGGCTTTTTACTTTCTATGATCCGTTCGAGTAACCGCTGCTTGACATCCCCTTCTTTGATCGTGGTACTCGGATACAAAAATCCATCGTACTCCGACATATCTGCCAGTTCAAAAAAATCAAATTCTGATTTATTAAAACTGTCTCCTGATCCCAGTCTTCCAAAACTTGCATACAGATGTATGGAGTCATGGAATTCTTTCTGTGAATTTTCCAGACCGTGATACATATCACGCAGGTACTCACCGTTCCATCCTGTCGCAAATACTGCTATCTTCATAGTCGCACCCCTGTTCTTTTTCCTTCCCCATATCTGGTACTATTATACCACCAATTTCAGAGAGCGTCATCCGTTTTTCGACATTTGCCGACATATTCTTTTCCTGTTTCTGCCCGCTTTACGCCTGTTTTTTTGTTTTCCGTCTTCTTCGTCTCCGACGCAGTTTTTGTCCGTTTTCCTTTCGAAAGTTCTGGATCGTCTCCCAGATTTTTGTATAATCCCGCTCGAACAGTTCTTCCGAGAGCTGGACTGCCAGCGTTTCTTTCGGAACTGTCTCGACAATTTTATCGGCCACAAACCGCTTGCTTTTCTGCTTATATGCATGCATCGCGTTCAGTTCCTGGATATGCGCCAGTTCCGGCCGCCACAAAATCTCTATTTTACAGTTCCAGTCCATCTGTGGGTTACTCTGCGGCTCCCGCAGCATATAAAAATCAACCTGATCCCCTACCTGTTCCACCGTAATGATCCCCCACCATTCCGGGACATGTTCCTTAATATGTGCCGCATGCCGGGTTCCGACCACGACCAGATCATAGTCATAATATAAGTTGTAATCTTTCACCTGGCGATCCAGCCGTGCATAACTGTCCGCATCACTCTTGATCTCAATTCCGTAGAGGGCATCGTGTACCACCATGACCATATCCGCCCGTGACTGCCCCATCACCTGTTCCTCAAGGATTCTGTTTTTCCCGTAAATTTCTTCCAGATAAAATGCCAGAGGTTCACGGATATCTTTATCGTATAACATTATTTTTCCAGCTTTGCATCGGCTTTTGCCTGGAATTTTTCATTATATACAATAAAACGCTCATGCTCGCCCTCTCCGATCAGTCCTGCCTCATCAAAAGCTTTTACAGAAAACGTCAGTGCTCTGCCATCTACTTTCGTCAGTTCGGTTTCACAGGTAATTTTCATGCCCACCGGGGAAGCTGCCACATGTTTTACATTCATTAACGTTCCTACCGTTCCGCTTCCCTCCTCTAAATACGGCTGTACACTCTCCCATGCAGTCTTTTCCATCAATGCGATCATTGCAGGGGTTGCAAATACATCCAGGGCACCGCTTCCCATAACTTTTGCGGTGTTTTCCTCTGTTACCATAATTTCCTGTGTTCCTTTTACGCCTTCTTTTAACATATGTAATACTCCTTTTCTTATTTTGCATTAAATAAGCGATCGGGAAAAAGTTTCGCGATCACCTGTTCTGCATAAATAGTAACATGATTTAAAAGAAGTGTCTACAGTTTAGAAAGTTTTTAGAAATGCACCAACACGCTATTTTCCGGCATTTTCGCGTTCATTGTTAGCACTCATTCAAAAAGAGTGCTGATTTTCTATTGACTTTTTACAAAACTGGTTTTATCATTTTCATTAGCGAACATTTGTGAATGAAAACAAAGGAGATGTATAACATATGGCAAATAAACACGGATCATTATCCATCGACAGCGACAACCTGTTTCCGATTATCAAGAAATGGTTATATTCAGATCATGATATCTTCTATCGTGAGCTGATTTCCAACGGTTGCGATGCGATTACCAAATTAAAGAAACTGGACATGATGGGAGAATATTCCCTTCCTGCTGATTATAAAGCAAAGATTCAGGTCATCGTAAACCCGGAAGAAAAAACCTTAACATTTATCGATAACGGTCTTGGAATGACTGCCGATGAAGTAGAAGAATATATCAACCAGATTGCATTTTCCGGTGCAACGGATTTCATCGAGAAATACAAAGATAAATCCAATGACGATCAGATTATCGGTCATTTCGGACTTGGTTTTTACTCCGCATTTATGGTTGCAGATGAAGTAACGATTGATACCCTTTCTTATAAAGAAGGCGCTTCTGCTGTTCACTGGTCCTGCGATGGCGGTACCGAATTTGATATGAAAGACGGCGACAAAACAACCGTTGGTACAGAAATCACACTTTTCTTAAATGAGGATTGTCTGGAATTTGCCAACGAATACCGTGCAAGAGAAGTCATTGAAAAATACTGTTCTTTCATGCCAACCGAGATCTATCTTTCCAAGGCCAATGCCCCGGAAGAATATGAAACGATCGACAAGGAAGATGTAAAAGATACCGATAAAGTAATTGAAGAAATCCACGAAGAGGCCAAGACTGAGGAAAAAGAAAACGACAAGGGCGAAAAAGAAATCGTAGAAGTTTCTCCGGCCAAAGACAAGGTAAAGATTGTAAAACGTCCGGTACCACTCAACGATACCAATCCTCTCTGGGCCAAAAATCCAAGTGAATGTACCGATGAGGATTACAAGGAATTTACCGCAAGGTATTTATGGATTACAAAGAGCCTCTGTTCTGGATCCATCTGAATATGGATTATCCGTTCAATTTAAAAGGTATCCTCTATTTCCCGAAGATCAATACCGAGTATGATTCCATTGAAGGAACCATCAAACTTTACAACAATCAGGTATTTATCGCAGATAATATCAAAGAAGTCATTCCGGAATTCTTAATGCTCTTAAAAGGCGTTATCGACTGTCCGGATCTGCCTCTGAACGTATCACGTTCTGCGCTGCAGAATGACGGTTTTGTCAAGAAAATTTCCGAGTACATCACCAAGAAAGTGGCTGACAAGCTCATCGGCATGTGCAAGACAGAGAAAGAAAACTACGAAAAATACTGGGATGATATCAGCCCGTTTATCAAATATGGCTGCTTAAAAGATACCAAGTTCTGTGACAAGATGAATGATTATATCCTCTTTAAGGATATCAATGACAAGTATCAGACACTTCCGGAACTTCTCGTTCCTGTTGAGGACGAAAAGAAAGACGACGAAAAGACGACCGAAGATGCAAAGACGGAAGAATCCAAGTCAGACGATGCAAAAGAGGAAGAAAAAGAGCCGGAACGCAGCACGATCTACTATGTAACAGACAAGGCTCAGCAGGGACAATACATCAAGATGTTCAAGGAACAGGGCATGAATGCCGTAATCCTCGATCACAACATCGATACTTCCTTCATCACACAGTTAGAGCAGCGCAACGAGCACTATCAGTTCAAGCGTATTGATGCAGATGTCACAGATGCCTTAAAATCTGATGATGCAGCAGATCTGACCGAGGAAACCAATACCCTTTCCGATCTGTTCAAAAAGACACTGAACAACGATAAGCTTACGGTAAAAGTAGAAAGCTTAAAGGATGCGGATGTTGCCTCTATCCTCACACTCTCCGAACAGGGCAGACGTATGCAGGATATGATGAAGATGTACGCAGCCGGCGGTATGGGCGGTATGGACCCGAATATGTTTGCAGCAGACCAGACTCTGACTTTAAATGCAAACAACGCTCTGGTAAAATATCTGTTCGAACACAAAGATTCCGAACATTCCGGCATGTTTGCAGAACAGCTCTATGATCTGGCCATGCTTTCCAACCAGCCATTGTCCGCAGAGGCTATGACAAAGTTCGTAAAGCGAAGCAACGATATCATGTTACTGTTAACCAAATAAAAAATGGTACGAAAAACTCCGAAGCTGTATGCTTCGGAGTTTTTTACTTCTATGATATTAAAAATTACGAAAAATGTCTGCGGCTCCCTCTCAGATAACCCGCATGCACCAGAATTGCCACGGTCGTACCGATTAAAATTCCCACCATTACATCGGTCGGAAAATGAACAAAGTGATACAGTCTGGAAAACGCAATCAGTGATGCTAAAATCACTGCCGGAATTCCAAGCTTTTTATCATTACATAAAAGTGCGATGGATGCAGCAAATCCGTTCATGGAATGCCCGGACGGAAAGGAATAATCCTTTGGGCTTTTTATGAGCAGGGCAATCTGTGTATCCAGCCAGCAGGGTCTTTCTCTTGCGATCAGATTTTTCAGGATCAGATTTCCAATGATAAACGTAATTGCCATGGATATCACCATCTGGATTCCAATTTTTCGGTATTTCTTTGGAATACAAAGCACAAGGCCAAGTACAATCCAGAAAATACCGGCATTTCCTATCGTGGAGAGTCCTGTCATGATATGGTCAAGAACCGGCTGATGAATCTTCTGCAGTGCATATAAAATATCAAATTCCCATTTCATGTTGTCTCTGTATTTTCTCCTGTTGTAAAATATTTCTCATATGTGCTGAAAAAAGAATCCGTCCCGATGCCAGACACATCTTTTAACGTCACATCGTCCCACAGATTATCATTTAAGCAAAACGTGAATTCTTCACAAACGTCTGGTACTCGTTTTCAAATCGTTCTTTTTTTTTCTTTACACGGATTTTTCCTTGTTTTCCTCCGTCAGATCTTTTTCGAATTTGTTCAGACAGCGGATGATATAATACCCGTCATCTGCCGCAATCACATCGGAACACGCTCCGTCATCGAGATTAAACACGATCTCCTCCATCGCATCCGGATAAGTTCCACGTGCAATGGTGCGCTCAAACTCTCTCGACTGATTGTATGCACTTGCAACCGAAGCAAAATCATCTCCCGCTGCAAGATTTTCCTGCACCGCACGCAGTGCTTCTTTTTCTTTTACATAGATCTGTTGTACCCGGACCACTCTCGCTTCATCATCACTGACCTCCTCATCGGTTCCCTGTGTCAGCGCATGATACAGCTTTTCTGCCAGTGCATACTCTTCATATGCTGTACGGATCTCTCTCTCATACAGACCGATGAACGTTTTTTCTTCCTCCGTAAGTGACTGGTAATATTCTTTTGCCGCACGTGCTGCCTGTTTCTTTTCCTGCTCACTCAGATGCATGTCCTGATTTTCTGCCAGAATATCCATACATGCAATATGTGTCAGTTCCTGAATCGTCACATCCTTGACATACTGTTCTAAATCCGCATCATAGGATTCCCACAGATCCGTTCCGTACGCTTTGCCATACAGGTTGCGATAATTGCACAAATACAGTTTTGCATATCTAATATCATATTTATGATCATTGATCCGCACAATGGCATTATGGTTTCTCAGCTGCCCTGACGACAGGCGAATCTGTGTATTTCCAACCTTACAGCCTCCGAGTGACGGTACCGTAAGCGCTGCCATAAGAAAAATCCCCGCCAGTTTCCATCTCTTTTTTTTCATACCGTTTTATCCTTCTACGACAAGAAAACGACCATCAGGAATAGCAAAAACCTCACTTGCCTCTAACAGTTCTTCCTCACTCATTCCGGCGACATCCATCCCCGCGTCATCAAAATAATCCCGCACTTCTTTTATATTTTTGCAGACAACCGCCATGCAGTCCTCCAGAAACTCTTCTGCTTCCTCCGGGCTTTCCGCTACCGCCTCTGGGAAAAGTTGTGTCTGGTGTTCCAGAAAATAATGTAAAATCTCCTCATCGTATTCGTTCATACCTTTTTCCTCCCTGTGAATCACTTTCTATTTATTATAACGAAGGAATTTCTCTGTGACAATCCCTTAATTCCACTCCATGACGCCCAGTTTTTTCAGTTCCTGATATAACCGTCCCACCGGAAGTCCCACCACATTGTTATAATCACCATGGATTTCCTTCACAAAAGCAGCTGCCTGTCCCTGAATTCCATAGCTTCCCGCCTTATCCATCGGCTCTCCGCCGGCAATATAGCGCCGGATTTCCGCGTCATCCAAAGGATACATGCAGACATCTGTTTTCTCATAAAATGAAGTTTCCCCGGTTCTGCCGTTTTTATCAATAAAAACAAGCGTTACTCCCGTGTATACGCTGTGGGTATGTCCGGACAGCATCGAAAGCATATGGGCTGCATCCGCTTCATCCCGCGGTTTCCCGAGAATATTTCCATCACAGGCAACCACCGTATCGGCCCCGATCACCAGAATGTCCTGCGGCGTAACCAGCTCCGGATGGATTTCATTGTAGGAAAGAATTCCTGCGGCCACTTCTTCCGCTTTCTGACTGGAAAGTTCTAACACTGCCCCATCCACAGAACCAGCAGTAATGACTTCTTCTCCCTTCGCCGGACAGATTTCAAATTCCAGTCCGATCTGTTCGAGCAGCTCTTTTCTCCGCGGTGACGCAGAGGCAAGTACAATTCGACTCATAATGTGACAACCTCCTTCAGGTGAAACGAATAGATGAGTTTTTCTTCCGCCACCATTTTTTTTGTATCCGTAGAAAATACACGGCTTAATGCATCTGCATACAGCTGAAGCTGTGTCTGATAGCGCATCAAAAGTTCCTGCGCCTGTTTTACCCGGTCCGTCTTGTAATCCAGCAAAATAATTTTATCATTTTCCATCCAGAAAACATCTATGATTCCCTGTACCAGCACCGTCCCGCCGGATGCCTCCATCTGATGCTGCATCACAAACGGTCGCTCCCGGTACAGATCCCCACGCACAGCTGCTGCTGCCATCCGGGGAGCAATCGGACTTTCCACAAACGCTTCGATCATTTCCGGAATAACAAGCGCATACCATTCCCCCGGCAGTTGTCCGTTTGCAAGCATCCGGTCAAGTTCCTGTTTCACAAATGCACAAACTGCTCCCGCATCAGAGGTATCTATATCTGCAATCGCAGCAAAATCCAGACATTCCATCACCCGGTGCACCGCGGTTCCCCGCATAGCACCCTGATTTACGTTTTCAGCTGCCGGATACTCCCTGTCCTCTTCTCTTGCAAAGTCCGGAACATACACATTTCGGTCTTCCTGAAGAAAATCAGGCTTCTCGGCTTCTCCCTCAGTTCTGTCATACTGTAAGACAAGCGATGCATGCTTCAGTTCCGAAACCGAATATTTACTTTTCTGACCGGCCTCACTCTGATATGGGTAACGGTAGGAAAACCACTGGTCATACTGCTGAAGCAGTTCCGGTTTCGCATGATCGATATGCTGCAGAAGTTCCTCATAATTTTCCCTGCTGTCTGCCGCCTGTTCCACCTCTTCCCATACAATTTTTTCCGGTGGAACCACATCGAGCGTATATTTCTGCGGATAAGAAAGCATGGCCGGAAGAATCCAGTCCAGGTAACTGGCTGCCCGGACCCTCTGCCGGTAACTGACCGGCTTCCCCGGAAGTACATTTCCGGTATATCCGGAAAACGTTTTTGGGGCATCTTTGATCATTCCGGTCAAAACCAGTTTTTCTTTGGCTCTCGTCAGTGCCACATACAATACGCGCAGTTCCTCTCCAAGATTTTCCCTGCGGATCCGGTCCGCAATCTCCGACCGGAACACACTGTTTTTTTTCACTCTGGGCTGCCCGGAAATCTCACAGATTCCAAGGCCTAAATCCGGATGTACCACCAGCCGGTCACTGGAATCCATCTGATTCATTTTTCTTCCCAGACCGGACACAAAAACGACCGGAAACTCCAGTCCCTTACTCTTATGAATGGTCATCACGCGGACAACATTGGCATTTTCTCCTGTGGTATCTGCCTCCCCGAAATCCACTTCATATTTCTGAAGCTTATCGATATAACGCAGAAAATGAAACAATCCCCGGTAGCTTGTTTTCTCGTAATCAACCGCTTTTTCCACCAGCATTGCAAGATTTGCCGCACGGCGCTCCCCTGCTGGCAGTGCCGCCGCATAATTTCCATATCCGCTAAGTTGCAGAATCTTCTGAATCAGTTCATGGATCGGCAGATCCTGTTTTTCCCGCAGCTTACGATACATCCGGTAAAAGTCATAAAGTGCGCCCTCCGTGGCATCCTGCATGGCATGCATTGCAGCTTCCGCAAACGAACACTCCGGATTTTCCACACGAATCTGTGCCATCTCTTCCTCATCCAGTCCCACCAGAGGAGACCGAAGACCCGCCGCCATCGGAATATCCTGATAGGGATTATCCAGAATCCGCAGCATTGCCAGCACCGTCTGTACTTCCGATGCCGAAAAATATCCGGTCGAAGACTCCACATATGCCGGTATCCCCGCTCCCTGCAGGACCTGCACAAAATCCGTTCCGTAGTCTTTTAAACTTCGAAGCAGGATGACAATATCGGAATAACGCAGCGGCCGAAGTTGTCCACTCTCCTTATCCGTCACCTGCATGTGCTGCTTCATATCCGCAATACGCGTGGCAATCATATGCGCTTCCATCTGTCCTTTTGTCAGATTCTTTGTCTCTGAAAGCAATTCGTCTTTTTCATCCAAAAGCAAAAGCTCCGGTTTAAATCCTTTAGCATTCTCATCATAATTTTTTGCCCCGTAATACAATGCCGCATCCCGGTCATACGCAACCCGTCCCAGATCCGGACTCATAATTTTGTAGAAGATATCATTACAGAAATCAAGCACCTGTGCACGGCTTCGAAAATTCATATGCAGATCAATTCTCTGCTGCAGACTCTCTTCCGTTGAAAAAGATGCATATTTATCCATAAAAAGTTCGGGGCGTGCAAGCCGGAACCGATAGATGCTCTGCTTGACATCTCCCACCATAAACAGATTATGCCCGCCTTCCGGCTCCATGGAAATCGCACGCATGATCTCTTCCTGTACCTGGTTGCTGTCCTGATACTCATCAATCATGATTTCTGCAAAATGTCTGCGGAATTCTTCTGCGGTATGCCGTGGCTGCTTTGTTTTTTCGTCCACGAGAATCCGCAGAGCAAAATGCTCAATATCGGCAAAGTCAACAATTCTCTTCTTTCGTTTTGCCGTTTCCATTGCCTGTGTATATTCAAGTGCCAACCTTACCAGCTCTTCGAGAAACGGACACAAGCGTTTCTGCTGCAAAAGCAGTGTCTCCAGATCCATCGCAAAATATTTTTTCTGCAGCGTTTCCACTTCTTTTTTCACATCCGACCGGATCTCCATGACCGTTTCCTTTTTTTGGACATCCCCGGAGAATTTGCGGATCGGTGACAATTTTCCAAAGACCAGACCATTTAAAAATGTCTGTACCTGCAGATATCCCTGCAGATTTTCTGCCTGCTGCAGCTGCGTCAGATCCGCTTCCAGTGTCTTTGCATATGCCTGCGGTCCATCCGGCTCATTACACAACTGCAGTGCCTGTGTCATCTGTGTGCACATGTCACACAACAAAAGCCTGGCATGTTCCGCAATGTCCTCAAGCATCTCTGTCTGCACCAGTTCCTGTGCATGTTCCACCTGATACGGTTCGGTGAGTTTTTTCATCCACGCCTGCGGCCACGGACTGCTCAAAGACATCCGGTAAATCTTTGCCACCATCTCCCGCACCCCGTGGTCGTTTCTTTTTCCGGCATAGGCATCGATCAGTGAAAGAAACGTCTTTTCCTGCCGCGCATAGTTATCTTCAAACACCTGCTCCAGCACGTCCTGCTCCAGCAGCCGGATCTCTCCTTCATCTGCAATCCTGAAATTCGGGTCCAGACTAATCTCTTCAAAATGATTCCGTACCACAAAAAGACAGAAACTGTCAATCGTTGTGATCATGGCATTGTGAATCAGTGCCGACTGTCTGCGCAAATGCGTGTTTTGGGGATCTTTTTCACATTCTGCCTCAATGGCAGCCCCGATACGCTCCCGCATCTCCGCCGCCGCTGCCTTCGTAAATGTCACAACCAAAAGCCGGTCGATATCAACCGGATTCTGTGGGTCGAGAATCCTTTGGATAATACGTGCCACAAGCACCGCTGTTTTTCCCGATCCCGCTGCCGCCGAGACGAGAATATCCCGGTTTCTGAAATCAATGACGTTCTGCTGTTCCTTCGTCCATTTCATCTGATCGCTCCTCCTTTCCCCTGTTTCTGGCAAGCTCTGTCTGCATCTGGTCAAGCACTTCTTCTTTTTTCATGGATGCAAACTGCCGGTATTCATATCCCGGAATTTTTGCATCCATCCCGCACACCGATGCATATGGACAATAGGTACAGCTGGTTTCTATATCACTCCGGTAAGGATTCACCGCAATATTTCCCGCATAGATGGCTTCCCCACACTGCCGGATCTCGTGCTCTACATAGCGGGTAATCACCGCAAACTCTTCCGTCGATGCCACTTTTGAACGCGCTGTGGAAATTTCACCGTTTTTCTTGATTTCCACGGGGATCATCTGCGATTTTCCCTCAAAATTCTGATCCATGGCACGATAGATTTCCTCTCCGGAATTCACCAGTCCATCCGGACGCAGTGCGAAAAGCAGCGCCTGCTCGGCCTCTTCGTCTGACAATGGAGTATCCGATTCGAGTACCGGATCATCAATGTGATAATAGAGAATTCCCCCGGGAAGGATTTCTTTTTTCGGATGCTGTCCCCGCAGCATTTCCATCGCCGCATCCATATAAACTACCAGCTGCAGCTGCAGTCCGCGGTACACGCGGATCAGATCGAACTTTGTATTTCCGGATTTATAGTCTATTACTTTAATCGAAATTTTATTTTCATCTTCAAAGGTATCCAGACGGTCAATCCTTCCTTCCAACCGCATGGTCACATCATGCGATAACCGGTACTCGAGACTTTCCTTTCCCTCCAGTTCGTCAAATGTCACCTCAAATTTTTCCGGTACAAACTGCCCCGCACGCACCTGTCTGGTCAATGCCCAGACCGTCTGGTCAAAAATAGCAAGCATCCGTTTTCTCTGATAGGCATTTTCTGCCGTATCGCAGACCGCCATACCCGGATACCCGGCAATTGCCTCCTGCATGGCATTCTCTGCCATCTGCCGGCGCACGGCATCCGGCACCACAAACCAGTCATATTCCGATTGTTCCAGCTTCCGGCTGTAGCGTTCTAAGGCCGTATGATAGATATTTCCCATATCCACACTCTCAAATGCACTGGTCTCACGCTCCGTAAGTTTTAACCCGTATTGCAGAAAATGTGCATATGCACAGGCGGCAAACCGTTCCAGCCGCGTAATACTTCCGTACGGATGTCTTCCGTACAGTGCAAGTGCAACCGCCCGGCTGATTGGCTCTCCCTCATACCGTGTATACGGCGCATGCAGAAGTTTGCGGATCTTCTCCTGCTTTTGCATATCATTCTCCTGCAGGAACCAGCGGGCAAGCGCATACCAGGCTTCTTCGTGCGGTCCGAAGACGAGATAATCTTCGGCAGCCTCTTTGGTATAAAAATCTGTATGCGCCTCCATATGCTCCGGTTCCTGCAATTTCAGTGTCGGAAACAGTTTCCTCAAAACTCCGGTCAGATAAGAAGGACGGATGGCTTTTCCCTCACTGTCAACCTTTGCATAACTGACATATAATTTTTCTGAAGGTTTGGTAAGATTGCGGTACAAATAAAAGCGCTGAATAAATGCCTGCTCCCTTGCCCCCGGTGCTAACTCCACTTTTTCTGCCAGAAGTTCTCTTTCGTATTCGGAAATAATTCCTCCGGCATTTGCCGCTTTCGGAATAATACCGTCGTTCACACCGATAAAAAATAAAATCCTGATATGATTTAATCGTGTACGTTCGATATCTCCTATCGTAACACTGTCATAGCCCGGTGGAATCACAGCCACGTCTGCAGCGGAAAGTCCTGCCTCCAGCACTTCGGTAAAATCCCGGATCTGCAATGGCTCCTCCCCCAGTAATAGATTATATTTTTCCAGAAGTTGCATCACGATTGTATAAATCTGTGCATATTCCCGGGATCTGGTTTCCTCTCCCTGCGCCAGAAGCTGCTGTTCCCTGTTCCATAACTGATGCTGGGTGTCCAGCTGTGTCAGCAGCTCATACAATGCCCGGATGCCATCCGAAACACGGGCATCTTTTCGGGCAAATACTGCTGCAAACGGCTCAAGATACCCATATATTTTTTCCCGGAGTTTTTCGAGCTGTTCCAGATCGTAAAGCGTTTTCTGCCGTGGCATATGCCCCCATCGTCTGCTCCACGCCGCTTTGCCGCGGATACCGGTTGCAACCAGATAACTGTCCAGCCGGTCCGATCGTCCTCCGCAATATCACAGAATCCACACCGCAAAAAGCGCATGACTGCCTCATAACTAAAATTCGTATCCACAATTTCAAGCGCGGCACGAATACATTCAATGAACGGATGAAATAACACTTCTTTGGTCGTATCCATAAAATATGGAATCTCATATTTCGTAAAAACCGGATCCATATAACTCTGATAAGCTTCCACTGCGCCCGTCACCACAGCAATTTCCCGATAGCGGTATCCCTGTCTGATCAGCGCATTGATCTGCCTGGCCACAAGAATCAGTTCTTCCTGTGGATTTTTTACTGCGGCAAGATGGATTTCTTCTACCGGCTTGGTATATTTTGCCGGACGGGGACGAAACAGATTCTGTTCCATAAATGCCAGTGCCGGAGCCAGCTTAAAACGCTTGTGTGCACTGTCTGTCATTACCACCGGTTCCATCACCTGCACATGAAGTTCTTCTGCCATCTTCATCAAAGACAGAATCGTTTTTTTGGACAGTGCAAATAATTCTTCATTTCCACTGCAATGATAAAAATCTTCTGCAGCATCGATTGTAAGCGTAATGTAAATATGCTCTGTCACCTGCAGCAATTCCCGCATGAGATCATTCTGTATCGGTGTAAAACCGGTAAACTCATCAAATACCAGCACCGCATCCCGCAAAGTTTCCGACTGCGGCACAAGATTTTTCAGAACATTTAATATCTCTTCCGCCGTCACAAAACTATCTTTCATAAAATCACAAAAAGCGCGATACATGGTTGCCACGTCGCGCAGTTTTGCAGAAAGTACCGGTGAGATTGTTTTGTCCTCCGTCAGATCCACCAGCTGTTCCGGTGAAATCCGGTACTGCACCAGCTCTGAGATCATTGATTTTACTTCCCCGATATATCCCATCCGGTTCATATTTGCCCGAAGAACGGTAAGCGTCTCCTCCTGTTCCTGTGCAAGCTTGCGCAGCACCAGGTTTTTTCCAGTTTCTTCCAGAACCTGTATGTCCTGCATCCCCAGATCATCAAACACACGGTATGCCAGACGCTTAAAACTTAACACATCAATGTTCATAATTGCATGATTCGGTGCAAGTTCCACCAGTTTCTGCTGGGTCTGCATCGTAAACTGCTCCGGTACAATACCAGATAATTTTTTTTCGGATGTTCCCCTGCCTGCCGCACCAGACGCTCATAGATGTATTCTGTTTTCCCGCTCCCCGAACTTCCCAGTACAAATTGTAAAGCCATAACCCCCTCTTTTTTCTCCCTTAATAAATATGTGAAAAGATCAGCGATACCACAACCGTCATCAGACCTGAGACTGCAATTGACAGACTGCTCATTGCCCCTTCAATCTCTCCCATCTCCATTGCCTTTGATGTTCCCATGGCATGCGAAGCAGATCCGATTCCAACGCCTTTTGCCACCGGATCGCTAATGTGAAACAGTTTACAGATATTCTCGGCAAACATATTTCCAATCACCCCTGTGACAATGATAACTGCAACCGTAATGGTTACAATTCCGCCCAGTTCTTCGGACAATCCCATACCGATTGCCGTTGTGATGGACTTTGGAAGCAGTGTGACATACTGTTTGTGTGATAATTTAAAAATCAGTGACAATACCAGCACACACAGCGCAGAGGTCATGGCACCCGCAAAAATTCCTGCAAGAATCGCCTTCCAGTTTTTCTTAAGAGGCTCAATCTGCTCATACAAAGGTACCGCCAGCGCAACCGTTGCCGGTGTCAGGAAATACGAAAGGTATTTTGCCCCACTTTCGTATGTGTCATAATCCACATGAAAAATCAGCAGAAAAATAATAATCAGTGCCATGGAAATCAACAGTGGATTAAAAATAGCGATCTTTAATTTTTTCTTGATCAATACCCCGATCTCATAGGTAATAATACTGATAAATACTCCGAAAAATACAGAGTTCTGTAAAAAGTTATTCATTCTTGTCCTCTTTCTTTCCATGATGCATCATCTGCTGTGTAACCTGTCCTGACACGCCCATAACCAGTACGGTAGAAACGAGCAGCAGAACAATGACCGGAAGCAGAATCGGCCGCAGTTCTCCCCAGCTGTCAATCAGCCCGACACCCGCCGGAATAAACATCAGCGGCATAATCTCAATCAGAAACCGCGCGGCTTCATGCACCTGCGGCAATTTGACCAGTCCCGTCATCAGTGCAATAAATAAAAGCACCAGACCATAAATGCTTGCCGGCATCTGAATCGGAATCACCGCGTGCAGGACTTCCCCGATAAACGAGAAAATAAGAATCATCAATAGTTGTCTTAAATACTTCATTTTTTAACTCCTTCTTTCACTTTTCCCATTTTAGCACCTTTCAGGATTTTTGGGGCAAAAATAAGGATTGTATTAATAAAATACAATCCCCATTCTTAAATCCTTCTTCCTATTTTTCCTGTGCGGTGCAATCTTTTACATACTGCATAATGATATCCGCCGTACCTTCAATTCCAAAACGCGTATCATTAATGCAAAGATCATAATTTGCAGCGTACCCCCAGTCCTCCCCGGTATAATACATATGATACTGCTTACGCCGGCCTTCCGTCTTCTCAATGATGGCCTCCGCCTCATGCCTTTTCACCTTATGCTTCTCCATCAGATGATGAATCCGGGATTCCCTGTCACCACTTAAAAACACACGTACCACATCGTTTTCCTTCCGGTACGCATAATTTCCGGCTCTGCCAATCAGAATACACGATGTCTCCCCAATCAGTTCATCCAGAACTTTCCTCGGTGTCCTGTGCACAACACTGTCTTCCCCATCGTCTTCCGCAATGACTGCCAGAAGCGTTCCCGCCGGATTCTCACCGAAATAATCCGGATAATGCTCCAGAATTCCCTTTTTCTTTGCGAGTTCTGTCAATGTTTTTTTATTGTAAAGCGGAACATTCAGTCTGTCTGCCAGAACCTGTCCGACTTCATCTCCATAACAGCCGCACTCTCTTGCAATTGTAATCTTCATGCCGTAATCCCCTTCTTTCCTGCTACCGCAATGTTAGCACAATTTTATCCAGAATTCCAGTCAAATGTGCAATTGTAATCCCATAATTTGTCATTGGAATGTTCTGTGCCTTTGCACGGTCGATTCTCGATACTACATATCTGCGGTTAAACATACACGCGCCACACTGAATGATCAGGTCATACCCTTCCAGATCCTGTGGAAAATCCGTGCCGCTCACATGATCAATCCTTAGCCGTTCTCCAAATCGTTTCCGCAGCATACGCGGAATTTTTACCCTGCCGATATCCTCGCTCAAAGGGGCATGCGTACAGCATTCCGCTATCAGCACATGAGAGTTTTCGTTTATTGCATCGATCTGTCTGGCACCTTCCATATAGTACGGCAGATCCCCTTTGTATGCGGCAAACAGCACAGAAAAAGATGTCAGCATACTTTCCGCCGGTTTATTCTGGTATACATAATCAAACACCTGGGAATCGGTAATAATCAGCTTTGGTGCCTGCTGCAGCATGTTGAGTGCCGGAAGCAGTTTGTCCGTGGTCACACTCATAACCATACACTTTTTATCCAGTAATTCCCGCAGCGTCTGCACCTGCGGCAGAATCAGACGTCCTTTCGGTGCCTGAATATCCTGTGGCATAACAAGAAGCACAAGATCTTCCTCCGTGACCAGATCCCCCGTAATCAAACGGTTTCCAAAATTCTCCGGCACTCTGCGGCTCATTGCCTCCCGGACATTTTCCATACCGGCTCCGGTCAATGCACTGACTACCAGTGCATCTTCCTTTGTTTTTTCTTTCAGATAGTTTTTCAGAGGTGCTGCATCCGCCACGTCCGCCTTGTTAATGATCAGAAGAACCGGAATTTTACGCTCCTTAAACCAGGTGTACCATTTCAGTTCTTCCTCATAGGATTCGCCGGAAACCGGCTGTGCAGAAAATACAATAATTGCCAGATCTGCTTTTTGGGCTGCAAGCCGCGTCCGTTCCACGCGCTGTTCTCCCAGCGTACTTTCATCATCGAATCCCGCCGTGTCCATAATCGTGCACGGTCCCATCGGATAAATTTCCATCGCTTTGTATACCGGATCGGTTGTCGTTCCCGCCACATCTGCGACGATGGAAACCTCCTGCCCGGTAAAAGCATTGATAAATGAAGATTTTCCGCTGTTTGTTTTTCCAAATACACCGATATGCAGACGATTTGCAGACGGTGTTTCATTCCATGTTGCACCCATATGCGTTCTCCTTCTTGTGCGTTTTGCTGAATCAGTGATAATCTCCACGGTTTACGACCACTTTGTATCCGACACTTTCCATGCGGCGCGCCATACAGTGCCGGCACTCTGCCGCCTCATCTCCCGTACAGATTTTATTATCATATAATTTATATTTTTCCCGCACTGCTACCGGGGAAAGATTCGGCATCACAACATTTGCCCCTGCCTGAATTCCTTTTTCCCTGCCCAGCGGATGAATGGTTCCCAGTGCAGTTGTTGATGGCAGCAGCACATGCGGCTGCAACAGCCGGATAATGGATAAAAGCCGAAGCGTATCTTCCATTGTTCCTGCCTTTTTTTCGCCAAACGGGGTATCCTTCTGGGGAATAAACGGACCGATGCCTACCATATGCGGCTGCAATCTCCGGATAAACTGCAGATCTTCATACAGCGTATCCACCGTCTGCTCCGGCGAACCGACCATAAATCCACATCCCACCTGATAACCGATTTCTTTTAAATCCCACAGACAGTCCATGCGGTGTTTCCAGAACATTTCTGCCGGATGCAGTTTTCCATAATGCGCCTCGTCCGCGGTCTCATGACGCAGCAGATACCGGTCCGCACCGGCATCAAAAAATGCCTGATAGCTGTCGTGCTCTTTCTCCCCGATGGAAAGCGTTACCGCACAATCGGGATACTGTGCCTTGATCTGCCGTATCAGGGCACAGATTTTATCGTCCGTAAAATACGGATCTTCCCCGCCCTGCAGCACAAAGGTCCGAAATCCCAGTTCATACCCATTTGCACAACAGGAAAGAATTTCTTCCTCCGTCAGGCGATAGCGTTCTACCTTGCGATTGCTCTCCGAATGCCACAGTAAATACAGTCATTCTTACAGTAATTGGTAAATTCAATCAATCCACGGATAAACACCTGCTTTCCGTAAATGGCATCTGCTGTCTTACGTGCCCGCTCGTGAAGAAATGCAATGTCCCCGGTATCCGTTGTCTCCAGCAGCAGAGCCAGCTGATCACGGGTTATATTCTGTCTGTTTTCAATTTCCATTATGATCTGCTTTAACATTTGCATACACCGTTCTGGCACTTGCGCCATCCAATCTTTGAATTTTTATTTTGTGGATTCTTTAAGTACTACTTCATACGACAACAGTGTCCGATCCGGTACCGTCTCCCCTTCAATCTGCGCCAGCAGATTCTTACAGGCTTCCATTCCGAGTTCTCTCGCATTGAAAGACAACGAAGTGATCGATGGTATATTGTTCTCGAGCACGGAACTGTTGTAAAACGATGCCACACGGATATCCTGCGGCACTTTTATGTGTTCCTGCCGCAGCTTGCGAAGTACCTGTATGCAGATGGCATCATCCATGCAGACAATACAATCCGCCCCTTTTTCCAGCACTTCTTCCACTGCACGATCCACCAAGGCACGGCTCTCCAAATTCCGGTAAACAAGCGTTTCTTCCACTTCTCTTCCCGCTTCCCGATATGCCTGCTGGTATCCTTTATACCGGTTCTGGTTGACTACGAAAGATTCACTTCCTCCGAGCAGAGCGATATGCTTCATCTGGCGCATCAGTAAAATAGATGTCAGTTCGCGGCAGGCGCTCTGCTGGTCATTGTCCACCTGTTTGACTTTGCGGTAGGTAGTACTACCGGTTGTAACAAACGGAATCTTTTTTTCTAAAAGCAGTTCAATCTGCGGGTCTTTTAAAAAGGTCCGCAGCAGCACAATCCCGTCCACCTTGCGGTTTCTCACGACGCGTTCAAGACCTGTAATATCATTTTCCTGACAGATACACAACAGAATGTCGTACTCATTCATTCCTGCAATTTCCTGAATTCCTGTAATGACTTCCTGAAAAAACGGAAGATCTACCAGTGCATAATCCTCCGGCATAACCACGCAGAGATTGAATGTTTTTGACTGTGCAAGTCCTCTTGCAATTACATTCGGTTTATAATCATGCTCCTCTATATAAGCCAAGACTTTTTGCCTTGTTGCCTCACCGATTCTTCCCTTTCCGGATATTGCCCGGCTGACTGTCGTTTTGGAAACGCCAAGTGCTTCCGCAACATCCGAAATGGTGATTACATTTCCCTTTTTCATATTCTTCTCCTAACTGCACACCTATGCATCCATTGCATGTTAAACGGTTGCGCAGTTACATTTTGCAGTTTTTTATCAATTTTGTCAAGTATCCCCTATTCCTTTGAATTTTTCTGCAATTTTTGTAATTTTTTTTCTGCTTTCTTTAATTTATCATAATTTGTGACATACACCTTATCATTGGCAGTCAGTTTATCATACGCATTTCTTGCCTTTTGCACCGCTTCTTTGGAATCCTTTGTAATGGTTCCGAGTGCGTCAATCAGTTTTACGACCTTTTTTGCTTCTCCCTTATCTGTTGCATCGGTACTTTCCGTTCCAGGAAGTTCATACACCAGCACCGGATAATTCTTCTTAACATTTTCAAATACTACCTTTGCGACTTCCGGCGGAAGATTGATGCAGCCATGTGATCCTGCATATTTATAAATACTTCCTCCGAACTTGCTGCGCCAATAGGCATCATGCATACCGACATTTCCCGCAAAAGGCATCCAGTATGTAACCGGCGTCTCATAGTTTTCTCCGCGCAGCGTTGCATTTTTCTCGGTATATGTCACGCCATATGCACCGGTCGGTGTCGCATTATTTTTCGATACATTTCCTGATACAAAATCCGAATCAATCACCAGTTTTCCATCTTTATATAAGAACATATGCTGTGCCGTCAGATTGATCTCAACGTAAGAATCGCCATAATCATTTTTTCCATGGGAATTGGCTGTCATGGAATAATTCAGTTCTCTTTCCACTGTTTTCCCGGCTTTGATCTCACTCGTAATCTGGGCGATTTCCTTTTCCGTATCAATCTTCCATCCATAATGGCTCTCCGGAATCGTAACCGTCTTTCCGTAAGAAGTCTTTAACGTTTTGGCACTGTAACAGGTATTATATTTTTTTGCAAGATCACTGACGTACGCTTTTACACACTCCTGGTCCAGTACCGGTTTTAACTTTTTATTTAACCGGAACCAGTCACCAAATACGGAAGCATCGAGTACCTCTTTGGAATCTCCCACGGTAAATGTAATCTTTGTCTTTGCATACCCGTTCATTTTCTTTACGGCTTTTACCAGATTCTCATCATCATCTAAAACCGTCGGATCTTCATAAACGCCGGCTTTTTCCAGAGAGAGGTTCTCTTTTAATCCTTCCACCGCCTCCTGCACTGCCTGATACATTTTCTCTGCATCAATGGTCGTTCCCATGACGCACCCAACCACGGTAAATCCTTCCGTCTTATCATAAGAAGAAACCGAAGCATTCTCCGGTGCCGTCTGATTGTCTGCATCCATACAGTCCAATGCATCGATCTGTGTCTGCAGCTTATCTTTGTCATAGTCGACAAGTGTTGTATTTTTCAATGTCTGTTTCTGGAAAATTTTTACCGGCCATGCAAACATATTCTGTGCGTGTACCAGCTCTGTTATTTCGTCTCCCCACTGTGGTTCCAGCGAAATATCCTGTCCGGAAATTTTTTCTGTATGCTTGTCTCTTGTTGCTATCTTTAACTGGTAGGAATGGATTTCTTCCGTAATCTCATCCATCACTTTCTGCGCGGTATACCCTCCCGCTTTTCTTCCATTTAATGTCGTTTTCGGGAAAAAGTGATTGTGGAAATAAACGGCCAGTCCCAGATACAAAAGAACGGCCAGTCCTGCCACCATCCATATCAGTTTTCTTCTCTGTTTTCTTTTCATTCGTGCTTTTTTCAAAATTCTTATCCTCCGTCACTATTGTATTATACAAAAGCACAAGAGGTTGTCAATGTGCCAAATTTTTAAAGTTTTATGAACATTGCGGGTTTTATATTGTCGTGCTTTTTTCCCCGTGCTATAATCAGTTTCAGAACAAAAGAAAAAAGATCTGCACACAAATATAAAAGGAGTATTTATGTTGCCGGAAACCAAAAGTAAGCGGACGTTTGTGTTCCGAAAATATTATGAAAAATATAAACATTTATGGATTTTGTTATATTTTTTCGTGTACATGGCATGGTTTAACTATGTAGAAAAAACCGTCACGACACATTTTCATGTCATCCATGTACCGATTGATGATTATATTCCGTTTTGTGAATACTTTGTCATCCCTTATCTGCTCTGGTTTCCTTTTGTCGGATGGGGCATCGCCTATATGGCATTACATAATAAAACAGATTACTATAAATTGTGTGCGTTTTTGTTTACTGGAATGACAATCTTTTTAATCATCTCCACGGTATACCCGAACGGGCAGTATCTGCGTCCGACCTATTTCACACACCACAATCTGTGCACCATGCTCTGTGAACGCCTATATGCCGGTGATACTCCGACGAATCTGTTTCCGAGTATCCATGTATATAATTCGCTCGGCATTTATCTTGCGGTGACACACAATAAAAAGCTGCGCAAAAACAAGCTGGTCTGTCTCCTGACACTGATTCTGACGGTCAGCATCATTCTGGCAACGATGTTTATCAAACAGCATTCTTTCTTTGATGTATGTTGTGCATTTGTTCTTGCCACAGTCATGTACCATGTGGTTTACCGCCACAACTGGGCGCGTGCTAAAGCTGCCACCACCTCATCCAAAACCGATACAATTTTTCTGTGGAATAATAAAAGAGCTGGCCTCTCTGGTCAGCTCCTTTTCTTTTTCCTTTTATTTTTTGCGTTCTGCCGCATGCCGGTACACGGTTTCCATGGATTGAAGAAGTTCATCAAAATTTTTCTTCTGACTCTCCATTTCTTCTGTAAAATCCTCCATCTGCATCCGGTTGCGTTCCTCGGATTTGGCAATTTCCTCATCTGCATTGCGAAGCACAACAATCTGGTTTTCCATCTCTTTGAAATTTGGACATGGTTTTAAACGATTCCATTCCTGTGCCTGACGCGAAGCTTCCTGACAGGATTTCATCAGTTTGGTCATTGCCACATTGTTTTCTTTCAGCAATGTAACCATCCGGTGTACCTGCTCTTCCAGCTCTGCAATTCTCTCATCCGAATCTGCCAGCCTCTTATGTGCCTGATCAATCAACTCATCATACGTTCCCGCAGATACACGGATCGTTTCTGCAGCCGTAACAAACTGTTTTCCTCCCTCTCCCATACGCCCGGCTTCAATCGCCGCATTGAGGGCAAGCACTCCCATCTGCTTTCCGCAATCCTGCATCTTTTCCAGTTCCTCTCGGGTCTTTTCATTTTCCGCCTTGAGTGCAACCGGAAATTCATTCAGGAATTTGGATGGCGTGGTGAAATGTTTGTTTTCCTCCACCAACTGTGCCATCTCCTGTTCGATCTGTGCAAAATTCTGCAGCATCTGCTCTCTTTTTTCCGATGACTGTACTTCCTGCTCCTGATATGACGCCAGCTGTCCGGTCAGCTCCTGCTCCTTTTCTCCGTTGTCTGCTGCCATTTGTGATGCTTCTTTTATATTTTCCTGTATCTGGGTGATTCCGGCTCCCAGCTGCTGATATGTTTCTCTGATTTCCCTTGCGGTTGCATCAAACATATCTTTTCCGTCCTTCATATGAGCAAAAAAGCCTTCATCCAGCTGTGCCAGGTTTCTCATCCGTACCAGTGTTTCCTGTTTTTGTTTCTTTTTTCCGAACATTACTTGCCCTCCATTGCATTTATTTTACAATTTCTTTCCCGTTTTTTCAATGGAATCAGCGATAATATTTCATCTCCAGCTGCAGATTTTCATTTCCCTGATAAAAATCAATCTTTGCTGTATACACCATAGAAAATAAAATCCGGTTTTTTCTTCCATGCAGCGCATTCTCCACCTCTTCCTGACCAAACTTTTCGGTAAAATATGCAAACAACGTCTCCACATCCCCAAAGAAAATAACCGGAACCGGCTGTCCGTATTCCGAAAGAACACTCATCCGAAGAACATTCCGGTTCTTTCCTATCAACCACATGCGGCTGATGGACAGATTCCGGTCTGCAAACAGTGGAGATGGATTGTCTTTTCCAAACGGCTCCAAAAGTGCAAACTGATGGACCAGTTCCGTACTCGCATATCCCACCGGCATGGCCATGTCAATGTGAATATCCGGGCAGACTTCCTCCACCGTAAGCGGACAGTTTTCATTAATTTTTCTGCGGAATTTTTCCACATTTTCTTCTGGAAGGGATAACCCTGCCGCCATCGGATGTCCGCCAAATTTTGTAAACAGTTCCGCACATCCACACATATTTTCATACATGGAATAATTTTCAGTCGATCTTCCGCTGCCTTTGACTCCCTCTTCTCCCCGCGTCAGCACAAATACCGGCCGGTTATACATTTCCCGGATTCTTCCGGCAATCAGTCCTGCAATGCTTTCGTGGACATCCGGCAGAAACAGAACAAGTACCGGATCATTCTCATATCCACCTTCCTCACAGAGTTTCTTTGCCATTTCCACGCCCTGCAGTGTCAACTCCTTGCGTTCCTGATTCAGATCAACCAGATCCCGGGCAATCTCTTCTGCCTCCGTTTCCTGCCCGGTCTCAAACAGCCGAAGGGCATGCCTTGCCGTGTCAAGTCTGCCGGTTGCATTGACACATGGTCCTAAGACATAACCAAAATGGTATGCACTGATATTCTCCGGCTGTACATTGCATGCCTGCATAAGTGCCTGCAATCCGATGTTTTTCGTATGACGGATTCTCTTTAATCCCTCTTTTACCAGAATACGGTTTTCCCCGGTGAGCGACATGACATCACAGACAGTTGCCATAGCAACAAAATCCAGCAGATCTTCCGCTTCTCTTTTGTCCATATCATAATTTTCATACAATACACGGATGACATTCCATGCCACACCGGCGCCGCACAGCTCTTTATACGGATACCCGCAGTCCTGCTGATGCGGATTTACCACGGCATCTGCCAGACTCTTTTTCTCTGTTCTTCTTCCCTCATGTTCTTCAAACGGGACTGCATGGTGGTCGGTCACAAGTACTGTCATTTTCTGTGCTTTTGCCCACGCAATCTCATCGATAGCGGCAATACCGTTATCACAGGTCAGAATTGTATCCACACCATCTTCTTTCGCCTGTTGTAATAAATGCAGGCTTAGCCCATATCCGTCCTGTATCCGGTGTGGAATAACCACGTCCACTTTTGCTCCCACACGCCGCAAAGCCGTCAGAAACAGATGGGAGGAAGTCACACCATCCACATCATAATCGCCGATAATCCGGATATGCACCTGTTTCCGGATCTTTTGTGCAAGAATCTCCACCAGCCGGTCCATATCTTTCATCTGATGAGGATCTGACAGGTCCGAAAGGTTCCCACCCAGATAAATCCGGATATTTTTTTCTCCGATTACCTCGCGGTTTCTGATAATCCTTGCCACAACCGGATCCACATGAAATTTCTCTGCAATCACATAAAAATCCGCTTTTTTAGCAGCGACCATCCATTGTCTCATATGTCACTTTCTCCAATCGTAATCCCTGCGGCGGTGCCGTATAGCCCGCCTGCTTCCGTTCCTTTGCCTTAAGAAGTGCCGGCATACTTTCCGGAGCCCGTTCGCCTCTTCCCACTTCAATCAATGTTCCCGTGAGAATCCTTACCATGTTCTGTAAAAATCCATTGCCACAATACAGGATCTCAATCTCACCGTCTCTTTCCACCAGATCAATGGAAAAAATGGTACGGACCGTTGATTTTTTCATATGACGGTTCCCGCAAAAAGAAGCAAAATCATGCGTTCCCACAAGTGCCTGTGCCGCTTTTTTCATTTTATCCACATCAAGCGTTTGTCCATACTGATACAAAAATTTTCGTTCAAATACATTCGGCACCGGACTTGTCCGTATCCGGTAACGGTAGGTCTTTTCCACAGCCTGATATCTGCTGTGAAACCGGTCATCGACCTCCTTTATTTTTGTCACTGCGATATCTTCCGGAAGGTGCCGGTTCAGATCTTCAAAAATTTCCTCTGCCGAAAAATGTTCGTCCAGATGGAAATTAGCCACCTGCCCGATTGCATGAACTCCGGCATCGGTTCTTCCGGAACCGATCACTTCCACCGGATGCCCGGCAAGCGCCGAAAGCACCATCTGCAGCTTTCCCTGTATGGTTGCATCGGTGCTTTTTAATACCTGCCATCCTTTATATCTTGTGCCATCATATGACACGGTAATTTTATAATTTTTCATCCGTATTTTTCCTCTCTTTTATACAAGTTCTGCGATACGGGAAACCGCAACATAAATATCTGAAATTTTATACCAGGTCGGATAGTCCACTATACCGGTTACCGGAAGTCCGAAAACCGACTGAAACTTTTCCACCGCTTCCCTCGTCCTTGATCCGTAAACTCCGTCCGCCGTAATCGTCGGTATCGCCGGATAAGCACGCGAAATTCTTGCCAGCTGTTCCTGCAGCTGACGTACCTTTGGTCCGCTTGCTCCCACGCCCAGATCATATCCCGGCCAGGATGCCGGAATTCCGGAAATTCCGTCCGCGGAATTAATATACATATCATTTCCGTAATAACTGCGCAGAATATCAATGGCAGAATATCCCTGATCACCCAGATATTTGCTTCCCCACTGCGACATCCAATCCGGACAGGTCACTCTCTGTCCGTCACAGTACTGTGTCAGAATTGGCTGACGGACATTTGGACGGGACAGATAATTTTCAAACATTTCATCCACCACCCGTGAAATACTCTGGAAGAAATTCCTTCCATAATAAATTTGTGATCGTATGCCGTGGAAGATGTGATGGTAAACACATACCCTTTGCCCCGGTACCATTCCGTATAAACCCGGTTTAAAGTAAATGACATAATAGCCAGCACATTGGCGCGGATCGCAGCATCCGGCCAGGTCGCATAGATTTCACTGGAAGCTACATTTTTAATATAATCCCGATAGCGCACATAATAATTCGCAGCTGTGGAATCTCCCGGTGCTCCGTCATGTACCACAACATATTCCGGAATTACTACACGGCTTAAGACAATTTCTCCGGTTTCTTCCACCGTCTTAATCTCACTCTCCGGAATTTTCGGTGGATATTCTCCATACAGGGTATGTGCATCAATCACGATCGTATCAACGGATTGCCCGGTGCATCCTGCGCCTCCATCACCACTTCCTGCGTTGCATCTTCCCCGGACAGGATATTGATCGCCGAAACCGTAATGTCCCGATAGCCTGTGGCATGCACCTTGATCGTATATTCCGCATACGGCTGGTTTTCCCCCGGCTCCATGGAGTACTCCAGTGGAGGAGCATCAAGCGTAATCTTCTCAGTGTTTCCAGAATCGTCGGTATCCACCTCCTCTAGCACCTGCTGCGGACCTCCCGTATAAGATATACTGATCTTTGCCCCTTTCACCGGAATTCCTGTCGAAGCATTTGTCAGGTGAATCTGAAGCGTTCCCTCATCCACCTGATTTTCCACTCTATTCTGATCCATACATGATCTCCCTCTCTTCCTGCCAGAAAACCTGCCACGTTTCTTTGCAGTGGCATCAAACAGTTCCAGACAGCTGCATTTGATTCATAGTATGCATCTTGTAAAAAAAAGGTTACACTGTTATACTGTTGATACATAAAATAAATCAGGAGGCTTGTTATGCACACATTTCAACCATATCCAATCGATAAGATGGAATTCAATCCATTTACCAAAATAGGAAAAGAATGGGCTTTAGTTTCCGCCGGAGACAAAACCAGATGCAACACTATGACCGTCAGCTGGGGAGGCGTGGGCGTCCTCTGGGGAAAAAACGTTGTATTTATTTTTATCCGTGATTCCCGCTATACCAAAGAATTTTTAGACAACGGAGATCTGTTCTCTTTGTCTTTCCTGAATGAAGACTACCGCGATGCGTTAAATTACTGCGGCAGTCACAGTGGCCGCGGAGAAGAAGACAAATTCGCCGCTGCCGGACTGACAAAGGCATTCCGGCATGACATTCCTTATCCGGATGAAGCCAATCTGGTATTTTTATGCAAAAAGATGGCTGCCGTACCGGTCAGCGAAGACAGTTTTACCGATTCCACACTGATGGATAAATGGTACAGCGATCACGATATGCATATGATGTATGTCGGAGAGATTGTCGAAGTAACTGCCCGTTAATCTTATCGGTCCTATCATTTAAAAACGCTGTCCGCAGTGGCCAAAGACCACCACGGGCAGCATTTTTATCTGCACTCTGTGCTGATTGATTCGATAGCAACCGAACCTCCGCGCACAACGGAAATATGCTTAAACTTTTTCTTTAAGATGGCAATCAGATCGTCATGTTTCTGCTCTGTTCTTCTGCACTCAAGCATAACACTGCCAATTCCGATATCCACCACATCCACACGCATGGCCTGTGCAATCTGAAACACTTCCGTCATCTGTGTCTCATTCAGTTCCATAATCTTGACAAACATCAGCTCTTTTAACCGAAGCGGAACATTTGTCAGGTCGATCACCTTGATTACCTCAACCATACGATTTAACTGCTTTTTGATCTGCTCAAACGTGATATCATCACTCTCCACACTGATCGTCATACGGGAAACCGTCTCATCTTCCGTCGTACCAACCGTCAGTGACTGTAAATTGTAGGATTTTCCGGAAAACAGTCCGGAAACCTTCGCAAGTACACCTACATCATTTTCTACATACAATGCAATCCAGCGCTTTTTCATTTCAGACATTGCTTTCCTCCTATTTTAAAATCATTTCACTCATCGGATTTCCGCTCTTTACCATCGGAAGTACCAGTTCATCGGTGGCAATCATAAATTCAATGATCGTCGGTGCATCCGTATGCTTCTTTGCCTCCGCAAACGCTGCATCAATGTCTTCTTCCTTCTCTACACGGATTCCGTATGCTCCATAGCTTTCTGCCAGTTTCACGAAATCCGGAACATATTCCGGACACTGGTCATTTGGTCCCTTGCATCCACCCGGACAGGATGGGCGCCGGCGCAGACAGGTCGCACTGTAACGCTTTCCATAAAACAGTTCCTGCATCTGGCGGACCATACCAAGATAATTATTGTTCAGCAGACAGATCGTAATTCCGGTACCCTGTGTTACCGCCGTTGCCATCTCCTGAATATTCATCTGAAATCCGCCATCTCCCGTGATACACACGACCGGTTTCTTTGGATTTGCAATTTTTGCTCCGATTGCGGCCGGAAATCCGAATCCCATCGTTCCAGTCCGCCGGATGTGATGAGCTGACTCTGTTCGTCCAGTTCCAGATACTGGGTTGCCCACATCTGATGCTGCCCGACATCCGTCACATAAATACTGTGTGGAAACTGTGCATTAATGTGCTCCATGATCATCTGTGGACTGATCCCACGATCCCTGCGCATGGCAAGCGGATTCTCTTTCTCCCACCTGTGAATCTGTTCCTGCCACTTTGCCGTATCCTTTTTCTCTGCCCACTCTAACAGCTTTTCAAGTGCCACACCTGCATCTGCAACCACCGGCACATCCACAACCACATTACGCGAGATGGAAGCAGTATCCACATCAATATGAACAATCTGTGCATGCGGTGCAAATTCATTTAAATCTCCGGTAATCCGGTCATTGAAACGGGTACCGATGGAAAAGAGCAGATCACATTCCATAACTGCCATATTGGCTGCGTACTTTCCATGCATTCCGCAATTGCCGATATACAGCGGATGTGTGGTCGGCACTGCGCCTTTGCCCATGATTGTTGTGACAACCGGAACATTTTCTTTTTCCATAAATTTCTTCAGCTTCTCTCCCGCATGGCTGATGTTGACACCTCCGCCGGCAAGAATCAGAGGTTTCTTTGCAGACTTAAGCATTTTATAAGCTTTCTTCAACTGTCCGATATGTACCCCGTGAATCGGCTTATATCCACGGATATCCACATGGGAAGGGTACTCTGCCGATCCGGATGCCGTCTGGATATCCTTTGGAATATCAATCAGTACCGGTCCCGGTTTCCCGGTCTGGGCGATATAAAATGCCATCTTAATAATCTTTCCGAGGTCTTCCCGTCTTCGCACCGTCACACCATACTTGGTAATGCTTCTCGTCATACCAACAATGTCCACTTCCTGAAATGCATCGTTCCCGATCAGTCCAAGTGGCACCTGTCCGGTAAAACAAACCAGCGGAATGCTGTCATAATGGGCATCTGCCAGTCCGGTAATGATATTGGTTGCTCCCGGTCCGCTCGTTACCAGACATACGCCCACCCGTCCGGTAGACTTGGCATATCCTTCCGCCTCATGAATCAGTCCCTGCTCATGCCGCGGCAGGATCAGGTTGATACTGTCGGTCTTATATAATTCATCAAATAAATCCGTAACGGTTCCGCCCGGATACCCAAAGATGGTGTCTACCCCTTCTTCCTCCAGAGCCTTTACGAATAATTTTCTTCCTGTAATATCCATAAAAATGATATCCTCCTATATCAGTCCAAATGTGCGAAGTAAAAAGATCCAGAACGTCAGCGTAAATGCCGCAAACAACGTCGTTGCAACAATAACACTCGCCGTCAGAACCCCATCATTTTTCATACTCTTTGCCATGATGTAACAGCTTGGCGTTGTTGGGGATGCCAGCATAATTAAAATTGCAATAATCTTTTCCCCGGAAAATCCCATATAAGCTGCTACCGGTAAAAAGATCAGTGGCTGGATTACCAGTTTGATGGCAGCTGCCCAGCACGTCGGTTTGATCTTTGCGATAGCTTTGCGCCCCTCAAATCCCGCACCGATCACAATCAGTGCCAGCGGTGTTGCAAGCTGTGCGACAGAGTTAATCGTCTTATTGACAATGGTCGGAAAATGAATCCCCAGAAGGGAAACGATAAGTCCCAGAAAAATCGAATCAATAATCGGATTTTTCACGATATTGACCAATGCCTGCTTAATTTTTCCCTTATCCCGTTTTCCTTCCTCGTCCTGCGCCTCAAATGTCAGTACAATAACGGAATACACATTGTACAGCGGAACCGCTCCCACGATCATCAGCGGACCCATGGCAGAAGATCCGTAAATATTGTTGATAAATGCCATTCCCATGACGGCTGCACTGCTTCGGAACGAAGACTGTACAAACGCACCACGGATACTGTCATCTTTGACCGCAAATTTACTGATCCCCCAGATGCCCCAGAAACAGATACTACTGACAATTGCACAGTACAATACAAATTTCAGATCAAATACTTTTGATATTTCTACGGAAGCAATATCCCGAAACAGCATAAACGGCAGTGTCACCTTAAAATTGAAACGGTTTGCCACGGTGACAAAATGCTCATCGAGCATACCGATCTGATGCAGTACCCAGCCTATAACCATCACCAGAAAAATAGGAAATGTGACATTGACGCTAAAGATAAAATCACGCATTACTTCTGCACTCTTTCATATTTATAGAAATAAAATTCCAGATCAAAATATGTCTGTTCTTCACTGTCTGCTGTAATTTTCCACTCCGGTTTTTCATCCAGATTCGGGAAATACGCATCCGCGTCATATGCATAGTCGATTTTTGTAATATGTGCAACATCACACTCATCCAAAAGCTGCTCATATATTTTCTGTCCGCCAATCACATAGACGTCATTGGTATCATACTTTTCCAGTTCCCTGTGCAGCTCTTCCATGGAATGCACGACAATCGCATCTTTAACCTGATACGCCGGATTATGTGTCAACACAATATTGGTGCGGTTTTTCAACGGAAGACCATTCGGAAAACTCTCCAACGTCTTTCGTCCCATCACGACAACTTTCCCGGTTGTTGTCTCGCGGAAAAATTTCTGATCCATCGGAATCCGTACCAGAAGCTCATTATTTTTTCCAATTGCCCAATTTTTATCTACTGCTGCAATGATATTCATAATTTTCTCCCTCCTGACTGCTATATTGCCACCGGAATGTTTTTGATCTGCGGACCGGTCACATAATCGGTCACTTTGATATCATCCGGTGTAAACTGATAAAAATCTTTAATCTCCGGATTCAGCCAGAATTTCGGTGCCGGATGCTGCTTACGCGTGATCAGCTCTTTTACCAGTTCCACATGCCGGTCATAAATATGTGCGTCCGCAATGACATGTACCAGTTCTCCCACTTTCATGTCACACACCTGTGCCAGCATATGCATCAGCACTGCGTACTGGCATACATTCCAGTTATTTGCAGTAAGCACATCCTGCGAACGCTGATTCAAAATTGCATTTAAAGTCAGTTTGTCATCTCCCTGTTTCTGTGTCACATTAAAGGTCATACTGTATGCACACGGATACAGATTCATCTCATGCAGATCCTGATGCACATAAATATTGGTCAGAATCCGGCGGCTGAACGGATTATTTTTCAGATCATAAATCACCCGGTCCACCTGATCCATCATACCCTCACGATACTGATGTTTCTGTGCCAGCTGATAGCCGTACGCTTTTCCGATGGAACCGTTTTCATCTGCCCATTCATCCCAGACGGTACTGTTTAAATCATGGATATTGTTGGATTTCCGCTGCCAGATCCACAGCATTTCTTCCGTACAGGTCTTGATTGCCGTCTTGCGCAGTGTGATTGCCGGAAACTCTTTCGACAGATCATAACGGTTCACCACACCGAATTTCTTAATCGTATAGGCACTTGTACCATCCTCCCAGTGCGGCCGTACCTTTTCGCCCTCGGTACTTGTCCCGTTCTCCAGAATATCCTGACACATAGTTACAAATATTTTATCTGCTAAACTCATTGTTAATCCCCTATCTCTTGTCCTGGACTTTTACTTTTCATTATACCTTATTCTATCAAAATGTCTATGAGAAAATCTGCTGTACTATCAGTTTATACTCCGGCAGAGACTGGCATTTCCGGATCAGCTTTAAATATTTCTCTCTGTCCGGAAATGCCTTTGTCAGATAAAACCAGATTTCTTTCAAATGAAAAACGACATCTTTTTCCGCACGGAAAGTATCCAGACATCCCTCTAAAATTTCATCATGGAACGCCCGCAGCCTGGCTTTATCTGCCGGTGGATTTCCTTTGATTTCTCCAACCAGTCCGGGATTTTCCAGTAATCCCCTGCCGATCATGATGCGATCAATAGCTGGGAAAGCAGCTGTCACTTTCTTATAATCTTCCACACTGCATATATCTCCATTGTAACAGAGCGGCACATGGATCTGCTCCAGAGCACGGGCAAATGTTTCCATCCGCGGTGTTCCGCTGTAATAATCTTTCTGCAGGCGCGGATGAATAATCAGTTCTTCCAGCGGAAACTTTGCATAGACAC
>ERZ791624.72-NODE-72-length-72744-cov-6.861313_pt1 | contig 72744 bp, 52 predicted proteins | sample MGYA00510058_ERZ791624 | MGnify/ENA primary metagenome ERZ791624 (study PRJEB30046, sample SAMN00715158) | human gut metagenome | study: EMG produced TPA metagenomics assembly of the A metagenome-wide association study of gut microbiota in type 2...
TTCCCCACTGCTGCCTCCCGTAGGAGTCTGGACCGTGTCTCAGTTCCAGTGTGGCCGATCAGCCTCTCAGCTCGGCTACCCATCGTTGGCTTGGTGGGCCGTTACCCCTCCAACTACCTAATGGGACGCGAACCCCTCTCAAAGCGATAAATCTTTGACCCCTTCATCATGCGGTGTTGTGGTCTCATGCGGTATTAGCAACAGTTTCCCGTTGTTATCCCCCTCTTTGAGTCAGGTTATTCACGCGTTACTCACCCGTTCGCCACTAAGTTAAAGGCCGAAACCCTTAACTCCGTTCGACTTGCATGTATTAAGCACGCCGCCAGCGTTCGTCCTGAGCCAGGATCAAACTCTTGAGTTAAAATCCTTTAAAAGCTCGCGCTTTTGCTCTTATTTCTTTTGCGTCTGTCTCGCGACTTCGTCATCCGACAGACCGCCGGTCGTCTCAAAATTACTTTTGTTTGTTTGCGCTTGATCTGCTCTCTCGAGCATCTCTTCTTGGTTCACTATACGGTTTTCAAGGAACATCCGGTTCCCGAACTTCCGTCCTCTCACCGGGCTGCCTTCCCCTCGACTCGCTCGCGCCGCTCACTTCCGTTCGCACCCCTCGGCTCTCACCTCGGTTTCGCTCGCTTGTCTCTCTCGTCCGACAGCTTTGCTATTATACCTCCCCCGCAAGCTTTTGTCAACACCTTTTTCCATTTCTCTTTCCGTCCCTTTTTACGCCGTATTGCCTTCCGTGTTGTTCATACCCCTCCCAGAATGCTGCAATTCCCTTTAGACATTTATAACCCCTTTTTGCCCTCTTTTCGTTCATTATATTAAAAAGTATATTCGTAAATTCCGCTTTTTTTGCAAATTCGACACAGTCGGCAGCCGCAGAAAAAGCTCCTTTTCGGTCGATGCGGGCATTTCTGCGGCAGCTTTCGGCGCCGATGCCCATTCCTTTAATTTGCCGACTGTTTCCCGCTTACTTATAGAAAGTATTTCCGCCGATGAACTCCCTCAGTATTGAAGTCGGGGGTATTTCATCATCAACTTCCGCTTCGGCAAAGTAATTGAGGAACTTAACGATGCTCCTCGCGGCACAGTAATGCACACTGTCCGGCGGAACGGCCTCAAGCAGCGGGTAAACGAATCGTTTCAGGACGGCAACTTCATAATGAAGAGTTGTGTTCAATATTCTGTCGGCGTTTTCCTGATAAGGGAAAATCCAGCGTGCTTCGCCGCGGCGAACGCTTGCCCACATTCCGAGTGTGTGTTCCATGCTTGCATTGCGCGTTTCATAATCGCGGACAAGGCGGCGAAGCAGGCGCAGATCCGTCGTGCGGATGCGGTTATGATCGTCAAGGTTCAGCGTTGTAAGCGCAGAAACATATATTCTGAAAACAGAATTCGGATCGCAGCTGCCGAGCATGAGCGGATTGAGGGCATGGATGCCTTCTATTATGAGCGGTTGATCGCGATGAAGCTTCAGCACCTTGCCTTGTTTCTCACGCTTGCCTGTTTTGAAATTAAACAGCGGAATTTCCGCCTCGCAGCCGTCAAGCAGAAGCGCAAGATCCCCGTTGAAGCGCGGAATATCCAAAGTGTTGATGTGCTCAAGATCCATTTCACCGTTTGTATCGCGCGGAATTCTGTCGCGGTCGATATAGTAATCATCCAGCGACAGCATAACCGGATCCAGTCCGTCGGCGCGCAGTTGGGTTGCGATCCTGTTTGCGGAAGTCGTTTTTCCCGAAGACGACGGTCCGGCAAGCATAACGGCTTTTGCACGGCGGGCAATAATCTCATCCGCAACCCGCGCATAAGTCTTTTCATGCAAAGCTTCATTGACCCGAATCAACTCGCGAATGGTTCCGTTTTCAACACGCCGGTTAAGGTCAACCGCATTTGCAACATGCATAAGCCGCCCCCAGCGGTCGCTCTCGGCGAAAACCGCAAGCAATTTCGGACTGTTTTCATATTTTGCGGGAACGGCGGGGTCGTCTTTGTTGGGAAGCAGCATAACAATTGCCTCCGGAAGCGTATGCAGTTCAAAAACATGAACATAATCCGTTGACGGAGCCATCTCGCCGTAAAAATAATCCATGTAATCGCTGTAATCCGGGCAGGAATACACATCAAAATAGCTGAACCGCCGGCAGCGAAGCAGCTCTGCCTTATCCTGCTGTCCGTCCTTTGTGTAAAACTCGATCGCATCGCGGACATCAAGCCTTCGCCGAACAAACGGATATGCCGCCGCTGTTATCCGTTTCATTTCGCTGCGGAGCAAATCGGTATCCGCCTCGTTCAGCGGCGCACCCGTCCCCGCCTTCTCTACAGTAATGTAAAGTCCGTCGCCCGCCGAGTAACGAGTCACAAGCCTTGCGCCCGGAAATAGTTTTCGAACGGCAATAATGAGAACGAATTGCAGCGTGCGTTCATAAACGCGGCGCCCCTCATCATCGCCATATCGCAGCAGCCGTATGCTGCATTCGCGCTTGGGTGTGTAATTCAGATTGAAGACCTCTCCCCCTATCATAGCCGCAACAGGTTTTTCCGCCGGGTTTGAAAAGTCCGTTCCCGCTCGTCGAAGTGCACAAAGAATGCTTTCGCCTGCTGTAATATCTATGTTTTTTCCCTCAACAGCAACATTCATCCTGTTCAATTCCTTTCACTTTTATTGTCCTCGCCTTTATCGCTCGAAAGCCGTCAATTAAGCGCGGTGTAAATATATTGTAATCGTTTCGGCGGCGGATTACAATCGCCGAACGAGTGAATTTGAGACAATCTTTAAATATATTTTAGCTTTTGGCAAAAAACACGCCTCCGAAGTGTTGACAAGCGGAAGAAAAGTTGATAGAATATTTAAATGTCAGCGGGCAGGATACACGGTATGCGCCTGTAGCTCAGCAGGATAGAGCAACGGCCTTCTAAGCCGTAGGTCCCGGGTTCGAATCCCTGCAGGCGCGCCAATCTTCTTTTTGGCGGCGTTGTTTGACAAGCTAATATGGTGGGTGTAGTTCAGTTGGCTAGAGCGCCAGATTGTGGCTCTGGAGGTCGTGGGTTCGAGCCCCACCACTCACCCCATTTTCATCAAAACCCCTGGGATTATCATTGGGGTGTCGCCAAGAGGTTAAGGCACGGGACTTTGACTCCCGCACCGTAGGTTCAAATCCTGCCACCCCAGCCAGATTTGACCCGTTAGCTCAGTCGGTAGAGCACTTGACTTTTAATCAAGGTGTCCGGAGTTCGAATCTCCGACGGGTCACCAATCTTTGCATTCGGTTTTTGTTTCATTTATCAATTTAAATGAGACATTGCATTGCAGAGGGCATCAGCGGGCGTGGCGGAATTGGCAGACGCGCCGGATTTAGGTTCCGGTGCCGCAGGGTGTATGAGTTCGAGTCTCTTCGCCCGCACCACTTTAAGGTTGATTTTAATATGCGGGAATAGCTCATTTGGTAGAGCGCCGCCTTGCCAAGGCGGAGGTGGCGGGTTCGAGCCCCGTTTCCCGCTCCAAACTCTCGAAGGTTTCGAGAGTTTTTTGTGTTTTTGCACTCATTTTCAGCTTGAATATGCTGATTTACACTGAAATCCGAAAGGATCGTTTGAACCGTGATTTACACCCTCCTCACCAATAAGGCAATGCGTACTGCATACGCTGCCCATGCCGGGCAGGTTGACAAATGCGGCGTGCCTTATATTTTTCACCCCATTCATCTTGCGGAACAAATGCCCGATGAAATTTCGGTCTGCGCAGCACTTCTTCACGACGTTGCAGAGGACACGGACATAACACTCTCTGAACTTGAATCCGAATTTCCGTCGGCTGTTATCGATGTGTTAAAACTGCTGACGCATAAAGACGGCATTGACTATTTCGATTACATCCGGGCAATACGCAGCAATCCGACAGCAGTCCGCGTCAAACTTGCGGACATTGCGCATAATTCGGACGAAACACGTTATGCGGGCTGTTCCGAAATCGATGCGGAGCAGCTTGCCGCACGGCGCAAAAAGTATGAAAAAGCAAAAGCCATTCTTCAAGCGAAAAATTCAAACGCTACTTAATGTGTGCTTTGCCTTCGACAACAGATTGATTGCCGATTCGGGAACGTTGACCTTTTCTCCGCCGTCCCGCTTTTCCCGTCAGCAGCAATGCCGCCGCGATACCGCAAAATCCTCCCAAAAATTTTGTCAGCAAAAGCGGAAGCCGATGTTCCTTTTGTCCGAAAAATTGCGATTTCGGAAACTGCGGTTACCCCGCAGGGATATTCTAAATCTGTAATATACGGTTGTCAAGAGGCTGCGTCGAAACGGAGTTCGTTTAAAAGCCCCTTTCATTTGCACAAATATCCCGCCCCCTTGAAAATCCCCTGTGTGTGCTGTATAATATTATTGAATTTAAATCACATTGCATGTGACTCGAATTCAATTCAAACACGGAGGAACAAAAAATGTTTTGCCCAAATTGCGGAAACCACATCCTTGATGCAAACGCATCGTTCTGCCCCAACTGCGGTGCTCAGTTGAACAGCTTCACCCAAGGCAATGATCAAAGTTCTGCTCAGCAGGATTTTCAGCAGGATTCACAGCAGGATTCACAGCAGGGTTCGCAGCAGGATTTTCAGCAGAATTCGCAGCAGAATTCGCAGCAGGATTTTCAGCAGGACTCGCAGCAGAATTCGCAGCAGGATTTTCAGCAGGACTCACAGCAGAATTCGCAGCAGAATTCGCAGCAGTCGTGGTATAATCAATTCAACTACACCCCGCCGCAGCAGGACTGCACGCCGTGCGCGCCTTCCGCAAATTATAACGGACTCAGCATTGCAGGCTTCTCGCTTTCCTGCGCTGCAATTATCTCTAACATCCTTCTTTTCGGCCTGCCCGGCATCGTGGGACTTATTCTGTCCATTATCGGACTTTGTCAATGCAATAAACGTTCGGAAAAAGGACGCGGCCTTGCAATTGCGGGAATTGCAATCGGTGCAGTTCTGACCCTTCTTATGATTTTCGTGTACGCCGGTCTTATTCTTGCGTTCGACAACGCGTTAGGCAACCCATGGAATTCCGGACCCCGCTATTATTGATTTCACGGTTTTCAACCGTCAAACATAAAAATCGGAAGTTCCTGTCAGATTGACAGCCTTCCGAAGAAAACGCCGGTTTAAGCTTATTTTCGCGAAAAAGGATGAAGATTCAACCTTTTTTCGCCGTAAATCGAATTGTTTCGAAAAAAACAAATATAATTTCAATGCAGCCTGTGTTGATTAAGCCGTTTTTTCCGATTCGGCAATTCGACAGGTTTTGTGGGTCTGCAAACAAAGTTGAAGGGAGAGCCTCCGCTGTTCGGGGGCGAACAAAAAATGAACGCTTTTATTGCAATTATCCTGGGCCTTGTTCAGGGACTTTGCGAATTTCTTCCGATTTCAAGCAGCGGTCATCTCCTGCTGCTTCAAAAAATCTTCGGCATATCGGACGGCGGACTTTTCTTCACCGTCATGCTGCATCTCGGCACTTTGGCAGCGGTGCTTGTTGTTTACCGCAAACGCATCATTGAAATGCTGCTCCACCCGGTAAAGCAGGCAAAGTATTGGATCTGGATGATCGTTGCGACACTCGTAACCGCGGTTATGGCACTCGTATTCAAAGATATCATTGATGCGGCGAACGAAGGCAGTCTGCTCGGCTTCTGTTTCCTTTTCACGGCGGCGCTGCTTGTGCTCTGCGATTTTATACGTCAGAAAGTCGAATGCAAACTTACCGTTCCTTCAATGAAGTGGTATCATGCGGTGTTTATCGGTTTTGTTCAAGGCGTTGCCATCCTGCCCGGCATTTCAAGATCGGGTTCAACCATCACGGGCGCAACGCTTTGCAGCATGAAAAAAGAAGACGCTGCGGAATTCAGTTTTCTGCTTTCAATTCCTGCAATTCTCGGCGGTGCGGTGCTTGAAATTCCCGGTGCGGTCAGCGCAGGCGCAGCAAACATAAACTGGCTTTCGGTCGTGCTCGGCGTTGCCGCTGCCGCCGTTTCGGGCTATTTTGCGGTGCGTTTCATGATAAAACTCATCACAAAGCATTCACTCTGGGGTTTTGCGATTTACACGGCGATTCTCGGAGCTTTCATCGTGCTTGATCAAAATATTCTGCACCTTATCGCTTGGTAAGTCTGCGGCGCAAACGCTTCATTTTTTACAGAAAGGCAGCAAAAAATGGATTGCACACAAACTGAGGAAAACATTCGCACGCTGTCCGCAGCAATTGCCCGGCTTGCAATTTTCCGAAACGAACTGCTCACTCGTCCCCTCGGAAAACTTTCCGAGCTTCTTCGCTTTGCCGATATCGGCAACGTGCAAAACGCTGCGGACGCACTTTCCGCTTTGACTTCGGAGCTTGTTTGCTGCGGCGCACGCAGAGTAAGCGGCAATATCTGGCACGATTACATTCTTGATACGGTGTTGCTGACCGACAACGTGTTTTCATGTGCCGCTGCTTCCGGAAAGGCGGACGATGCCGTCATTCACGCAATGCAGCTTGAGCTTTCCGCGCTGAAAACTCTTTCGGAGGCAGATGAAAACGTTTTGCACTCCATAATTTGCAATTGCACGGAACAAAAGCAAAAAAAGAATTCAAAGGATGCCGCCTCCGTGATTGCCTCCGCTGCGTGGGGCGGCGCCCCCGTTGCACCCATGCCCCGTGAATTCAAACCCAAACAGCCGCCTGCAAAAACCGAATTCCCGCCGCCCGTGTGGCAATACGGTGAGTTCGGCATTCGCGACAGTTATTATGCGGACGTTGCTCTTGAAGGCATGTATCGGCGTTTTCTCGAGTCTGATGATTGGTCCGAGCTTGTGAACGACCTTTGGAATTTTCACTCTTCGTACGGAAGCGGAATCTTCCTCAAATACCGAAACTTCATCTTTGACGGTGCGCTGAAACCGCTTCACGAGCTGCGGGCGGGTGATTTTGTTCCGCTGATGGACGCGGAATACCGTATACTGTTGAACAATGCGATTGCATTTATGCGGGACGAAAGCGCACATCCGATGCTTCTTTGCGGGCAGCAGGGAATGGGCAAAACGACCATGATGCTTGAGCTGACGGACGAATTGCCCCAGCTCCGCCTTGTTTACACACTCAACGGCAGCCTGAATTGCATTGATTTGCTTGCAAAATTGCGTTGTCAGCCGCTCAAATTCATGCTCCTCTGCGATGAGCTGCGGGAGGATACATGCGAAACGGTGACAGAACCTTTGCTGCCGATGAATGTTTTGCTTGCGGCCTGTTCAAAATCACCCGTGCTCCCGAGTCTTTTTGAAGTAGTCGTTGACCTGCCCGTTTTGCAGCTTAACGAATTCGTTCGTATTGTAACGGCTTTGCTTGCTGCCGAAAACGTTGACGCAGCGCCCGAAATAATCCGAAGCGCATGCGTTGATTACCAGGTGGATACAAGATGTGAATTCAACGTGGCAGCCGCAGTTCGCGTGAAGGAGCTGCTCCTGTCATAAAAGTCGAAGCCTTTGTGCATAACGCATTTTGTGCTGCATAAAATTATTGACGAAAAAGATAAAACGCATTGCCCCTGTTTGCGGCAATGCGTTTTGTTTTAAAAGCCGTTATCAAATTCAGTCAACGCGCTTCTTTCCCCAGAAGAAAAGCGCAACGGTTCCGGGACCCGTATGGCTTCCGATGGTTGTTCCGATTGAAGTTATCAGCACCTTGCCGTTAAGCTTCGGGAAAGTCGCTTCAACAAGATCCGCAACCGCACGTGCATCGTCATAGCAAGCTGAATTGCAAATGAAGCATTTTTCGGAATAATCAAGTCCGTTCTCCGCATTCTCGACCATTTTTTGAACGATTTCGTTAATTGCGCGCTTTTTCGTGCGTATCTTGGCGCGCGGAGTAAGCCTGCCCAAATCATCGCAGTTCAGCAGCGGGCAAATATGCAGAATCGAGCCGATAAACCCGGCGGATTTCGAAATTCTTCCCCCGCGCACATAATATGTCAAGTCGGTTGAGAAGAACCAATGATGCATGTTAAGCTTGTGTTCCTCCACCCAGTCATGAAGCGCGTCTATATTCATGCCGGAATCGCGAAGCTCCGCCATCTTATCGATTATAAGTCCGTACCCCGATGATGCACCGAGAGAATCGACGATATAAAGCTTTCTTTCGGGATATTTTTCGCGCAAAACCTGTGCTGCCGCGCATGCGGAATTAAACGAACCCGAAATTCCGGAGGACAGAGTAACATGCAGAACATCCTTTCCTTCTGCAAGGAAGGGTTCAAAAAATTGCAAATACTGATCCATGTTCACCTGCGAAGTGGACGTCATTGCGCCTTCCGCCATGCGGCGGTAAAACTCATCGAACGGGATGCTCTGCCCGAGATCATCCGGATACGTAACTCCGTCAATCGTGTAGTTGAAGCAAACATAGGAAACTTTGAGCTGTTCGAATCGTTCCTTGGGAAGGTCTGCAGTTGAACAGCAAGTGAGGACAAATTCGTTCATGACATTAAGAACCGTTGACTTACGGAGTCCCGCAAGTCCCTTTCATATTTCATAATTCGATACACAAAAAACACCTGATTTGCAGTCGGCACATACCGACCGCAAAAAGATGCAGTCTGTTTTATGAAATTCCCCCACACATTCACCAGCGCGTATCGAACCCGCGCGCTGCATGTGCAGGTCAATAATATAGAAATTTTATTAAAAAGTCAACCGCTGTTCAACAAATCAAATAAATATATAATACGCGGGCGTATTTCCTGTCAACACCTATTTCCTGCCGGACGATTACATAAAAATACCCCCCTGCGCATTCGGCAAGGGGGCATCGGCTGATATGAATTTTGAATCGGTATGCTGTTTGAAGTGTTTATTAAACTTGCTGTGGATTATGTGTCGGTTAAGTGTTATAATGCATATGAAGCTGTTTAAGCTCGGGTTCTGCTTTCAGCAAAGCTGAATCTGTTAATTGCCGCTCGCAGACGATGAATGAAGTTGAACATGCGGGTTGGGAGTACAAGGAGAGAAACAAACATGAGGAAACGCAATTTCTTTTCATTCATCGGCTGCTTTGCGGCCGTCATTTCCGCGCTGTGCTGTGCAACGGCATTTGCGGAAGGAGCAAGCTCCGCCAAAACGACAAGTTTCGGGACGCTTGTGCTTATCTGCGCCGGCATTGCGCTGCTCGGTATCGTTGCAGGCATTATTTTAAGGCGACGCTGATAAAAGTTCTGTTCGAAACGGATTATTCATCCTCTGTATCGCTTGTATCGCTTGAAAAATGTACCGAAAGCCTCGACAGAATGTCTGCCGTACTGTCGTTCGTGCTGTCCGATTCTTCGGTGTCGTCGTCCGCGCTGTCGCTCAGGTCATTTTCACACATGCTGCAAGCTTTTTCGGGGTCAATGTCCGAATACAGCACCTTCAGCAAGCCGTCGCCGTACCTGTCAAGCATCATTGCCGGCACATATATGCTGCGGCGAATAACATCGGCACAAGGGGCTTCTCCGCCGCACGGAACGAAGGTTTTGTAGCGAATTTCGCCGTCGTGCATGTCCATTTCGAAGTTGCCGAAAACAAGTCCGTAGTTCGCTCGTGTCAGGAACTCCGCCGTGCGCTTCATCGTTGCGGCATCGCCTTTATCCGGGCCCAGAGGTGAAAAAACGTAGATAAGATAGTCTCTCTCGCGCACATCAACAATGTACCGAACCGATTTGAGCTTGCAGCTCAGGCCGAGGTTGAAAATGAACCTGCCGCGCTCGCTGTCAAAGTCGAAACGCCATTCGTCCTCCTTAAGGAAGGCGTTGATGCTGTCCGCAATTGCTGTTGAATAAGCTTGTCCTGTTCTTGCCATTTTAGTTTTCTCCTTTCGGTTTCTGTGTTTTTAGTGAGTTTTCAGTTCTGCTCACTCTTCATTTACTTTATCGGGCATTTTTGTTTTTCCCACGGTTTTCAATGATATATTTTTATCGCCCGCGGGAAGAAAACCTGCTTATCCGTTCGGGAGTGTTTCAAACGCTCATACGCTGCACGCTTCGGCGTCAGTCGTCCGCGCATCAAACGCATGTGCATTCGTTTTTCCCTTACACTTTATTTATTGGGAAAAATTGCTTTTTCCCGGCAGCAACGGCTAATATATTTTCAATATCCGCTGCACCGCTTTTTCGATCAGTCCCATACATCGGTGTCTCCGCTCAGTTCGGGCGGCTTCAATACATCTCCGATTCGCCTGCGCTTTTTTTCTTTCTTCGGTTTTTGCGGCGCAGAGCGCAGCTCCGTCCCCAATTTTATCGGATAATCAAAAATCAGCGGAACATCCTCTGCAAGATACGGGCAGCATCTGCCGTGGAAGATAATGGTTTCGTTTTTTTGCAGCCTTTGCAGACGTGATGTTGAAATCAGCGGCCTTCCGTACTCGTTGTTCCCCGCAAGTCTGCTGATATACGTCAAAAAATCCATTTCCCGCGTGTGAAGATAGATCATGTTTCCGCAATTGTCGAGAATGGCGCGGCTCACATTTTCGCCGTACTTTTCAACAAGCTGTCCGTACGACTGAATGACCATGTGCAGCCGAATATTGCGGCTCCTTGCCGCCGTGATCATCGGAACGATATCGCCGAGCGCGGGCAGGTTGCAAAACTCCTCAAGGATGATATTCGTCCTTCGCGGCAGCGACCCGCCGTACCTTTCCGCTGTCTCAAGCAAGGTTGTGTAACATTGGCTGATAAAGAGCGTCGCCAGAAAATGAAAGGTTGTTTTTTCATCCGGGATGACGACAAAAACCGCCGCTTTTGCCTCCCCAATCCGTTCAATATCAAATGACGTATCATTCAGCATCTCAGTCAGTGCAGGTGCGGACTTGAACACGCGCACAAGCTGATCAAAGGTTGACCTTATGCAGGACTTTGTGCTCTCGGCCGTCATACCCAAATAACCCGCAAGGTTTTGGTAGATCTCGCCGTCCGTCGGCAGATTTCGGAAGCATTTATCAAGCGTTCCGTCGGCAAGCTTTTCATATCGCCATTTCAGCAGATTCTTCATGTTCAGCTTTTCGCCCAATGCAAGAAGCAGCAGGCATATGCCCAGAGCAAGCTGCCCTGCGGACTCGTTCCAATAGGGATCCTTTGTATCGACTCTTCGAAAGAAAATGTCGTTCAGCATATCATTAAGCTGCAAAACGGCCTTTTGCTGCCCCTCTTCCCCGCTTTTGTACTCCCTCTCTATAACCCCCATCGGGTTCCATGTGTCGGGCGAACGCTGCGGATCCCTCATGTTGATGATAACTGTTTTATAGCCCTTCGCAGAAAGAAAACTTTCGGATTTCCGCGCAAGCTCGCCCTTCGGGTCAACAATAACCATTGATTCATCCGCCGCCGCACAGGAATAAATGAGAGGAAGCACGAATCGCAGCGTCTTCATTGAACCCGTATCCCCGACTATCAGCGAATGCGAATCACTCGGATCCGTATAAACCGTGTCGCCGTCGCGCAGCAGCACCGGCCCGCCCTTGGACTTTGCCGCCGCATCATGCAATGCGAACGGCGCAAGATCCTGCTTCATCTCTTCGCAGGTCGCCATCCTTGAATCCTGATACTTCAATCCATCACTCAGCATATTGTGTTCCTCCTTATTCCTTTGCAGAAAATCCGATGCGGCCTCGCCTTTCACACGTCCTTTTTTGAGGCATTATATCCAAATCGCCCGCTTCAATAACAGGGTTGGCGTTCTTGACTTGTTTGTTCAGCTTTATTTGCTGCACCGTTCGAAGAACAACCTGATCAAGCGGCAAAACGGAAACATCGGCATTTTCAAGTGTTTTTTTAAGCTCCTTTGAAGCGGCATCCGAAACGGTCATTCCGACTTCCTTCGCCGTTTTGAAGAAAAGATTTATGCACTGCCCTATTTCCGCCGTTTTCATGCGTATATCGATCCAAATCGTGCTTCCATTCAAAGCTCTCCTCATATCGTCAATCGATGCCGACTCTTTTTCCGCTTCAATAATGACAATGTACGAAATGCATTTATGCATTCCGATATAGCCCGGCAGGCATGAGAATGCATTGTTGATGCCTTTCTTTGCCCATTCCTCCGAAAGTTCAATTATCACAACACCTTTGAACTCGCTGTAAAAGTCCGCCGCTGTGTTCATGCTCTCGTCAAGCCGCGCAAGGAATTTTTCCGAACCTGCCATATCCGAAAAATAGGGCATTTTGATTGAAAAATACTTAACGATTCCGCGAAAAAACATGTTTTCGCATCTTTTCAGCGTCTCTGCGGTTTTAACTGCCTCGGTTTCCAGTGCAAACACGGATGAACCGAGAATGAAAAAAGAGGGCGGCTGCTGCGTTGTTTCCACTGCGCATTTAACGGCTGCATTGATTTCTTTCGTGTCCATGGTTGTATCTCCTTATTTTTTCTTTCACTTGTGTTATCGTGAAATGACCCGATTATCCCGCGCTTTTGCCGTTTTCCGTTAAATATATTATTATGTTCAATTTGAACAGGTTTCGCTTTCTGTTTCATTCTTCGTTTTCCGTTCCCTCTTGCCGATATTGGTATCGTATGGTACAATTGACATATATTCTTCACCCGCCCGTCCGCGCATTTGGCGGCTGCAATTTACGGACGAAAGAGGAATCCGTCCGCATATTGAACCGACCGCAAAACGGATTAAATCGAACAGAAAGGAGCGCACCGTATGCCGTCAGCACCCACTCCCCACGCTGTTTCCCCCTGCGATTTGCGGACTGTTTTCCGAACGACAGCCGCCGATTACGGATTCTTACAGGTGTTTTTTACAACGCCGCGCAAATTTGACCTCGGCCGCAATCGGTTCAATCTTACCGCCGATGCTCCGACAGCATATCCATGGGCAAACAGCATTGCGGTGCTTGTGTACCCCTATGCGCCGTTTACGGCTGACGAACGTATACCTGCATACTACATTGCATCTAACCGCGCTTATCACAGTGCAAAAAAGCTGGCGGAAGCCCTGACCGCTGCGGGAATTCACGTCGAAAAAACCGATATTCCCGTCAAAATGCAGCTTGAAGCGGAAGGCATCGGCATTAAATGCCGCAACTCATTGATTGCACTGCCCGAATTCGGAACACGGATCGTTCTTCTTACGTTTGCGGTTCGGGAAATTCCGCCCGAAACACTTTCCGAATTGCTGACCGTCCTTCCCTCGTTGAACACTCGGCAAAGCGAATGCGGCAATTGCTCCCTCTGCATGAAAGCGTGCCCCACCGGTGCAATATCCGAAAACGGATTGACGACCGAACGCTGTATGCGGCTGCAAATGGAAACCGCGCAGCATCCGGACAGCGTTCGCGCCATGCAGAAAACTTTTATCGGATGTGAAATTTGCCAATATGCCTGCCCGCGCAACGCGAAAATCCCGCCCGCCGATACGGAGAGTTTTCGTGCGGCAAACGGTGACGAAATCAATTTGAACGATGTTTTTAATCTCAAACGGCTCATCACCGGCGACGCTGCGCAGGCACGAAGCCTTGTCGGGCGGAATTTTACCGGCAACGGAAAGCTGACCGCAGAAGCAATTGCCTTTGCCGCAAATGATTCTGAACTCTTTTTGTCTTTACGCAATGAGATATTTGCGGCAGCCGACTCGCCTTTCGATGCCGTGCGCGATGCCGTGCGTTATGCCGCAGCAGTCGAAAAAAAGCGCGGTTCACGCTTCTGATGCCGTGTCCCGCACGATTTGGGATTGGTTTTGAACAATTTGAGTTTGGGTGCAATCCAATAAAAACTGAGGAACTTACATGAAAAAAATTAAAAAAGATACGAATCACCGAAACATTGTCCCCGCAGGTGGGTTTGTGAAAAATATCGGACGACGCGGCATATTGATTGCGGCAGGCGCAATTCTTCTTGCCGCCGGGCTTATCGTCTGCCTGTCTTTTAAAAAAGAGTCGAACCCCGTCCCGCCCGAGCCCCCTGCTGTGCCCGCCTCCGAAACACCTTCGGCGACTCCTGAAACACCCGCACCTCTTCCCGTGCCGAGCGAGCTTCCGTCCGTACCGTGCGGTGCAGTCGCGGCAGGAGACGGACTTTCGTTCGGGCTGTCCTCCGTCGGGCTTATGTCATATATCGGTTACAATAACGGACAGGCTTATTGCTATGATTGGCGCGATGTCAAGGCAATTGCCGCCGCGCCTTCCTTTACCGTCGGACTGACAAAAGAAGGCCGATTGCTCTGTTCCGGAAGCGATGCGCTTCGACAGGAATCGGCAAAGCTTAACGACATAACCGCCGTTTGCTGCAGCAGCGAAATTGTGTATGCACTTTCCGGTGACGGAAGAGTCATTGCCATCGGTGCGCGAACCGAATCCGCAGCGGCATCCGATGCCGAAGCTCAACTCTACAGCGAAATGCTCAATACCGGTGATTTGAATAATATCCGCCTTATCGCAGCGGGCAGCGATTTTTTCATTGCGGTTGAAGCAAGCGGAAAGATTCATTCCCGCGGCAATTCGCCCGAGCTTTCTGTCTTTTCGGGGCACAGCCTGACATCAATTGCCGCATGCGGCAGCAATCTTGCTGCACGGACGGAAGGCGGGCTGTTTCTTTGCGCAAGCAATGCAGCAGATGCCTCAGCTTCGGTGCTTTTTGGTGCGGCGGACTGCAAATATGCCTTTGCGGGCAATAATTGTTTTGCCTACGTTGACTATGCGGGACGACTGCATACGGATTGTGAACTTGCCGACACGGACGGAAGGCGCATATCCGAGGCCTTCACGGAAGATGATGCAAACGTTGTGGATTTTTCCTGTGCTTTCGGGCACGCACTTGTGCTGTCGGATGACGGCACGGTACACGCATTCGGAAGCAACGACTTTTGCGAAGGTGAAACCGCTTCATGGCGGCTGCGCCCTTATCTTGCGGACGGCGGTTTTGTACTCGGGCTTGCACCGGATGCAGATCCGTTAATTCGTACGGGTGATGAATATACGCTTGAAAACGGAAACCGCGGCACAGCGGTCATCCTCGGCGATATAAACATGGACGGGAGCATAACCGCCGCCGATGCAGATCTTCTCTCCGCTTACCTCAGCGGCAATGTTCAGCTCGATCCCGTTCAGCTTCAGGCGGCAAATATACTGCGCGATGCCGCAAAGCCGAATTCCGTTGATGCGGCAGATGTCGAACAGCTTCGCTGTCATCTTTCGAATTACACCGTAATCGATCAATATGCAAAAAGTTTCCGCTATTCCGAACAGACCGCAAATGCGGAGCGAACAAATGCCGATACCGTCGGCTATATCAAACTTGAAGGCACGAATATTGACGCACCCGTGATGTTCGGTCCGAATTTTTATTATCATTATCATGATGCACGCGGCAACTCATCCTCGCGCGGATCAATTTATCTTTATTACGGCTATCCCTCGCAAAACATGGTGATTTCCGGTCATAATCTGCGCCGCGCAGGCATAATGCTGCATCAATTGCACAAGATTCAGGATGAGTACGCACCGACTTACGGTGAATTCAAAAACAGATTATGGACGCTCAACCTTTTCGGCGAAACGCATACTTGGGAAGTTTTTGCAATGTATGAAGAAAAGCCCGCTTCTGCCGAGCAATCTTCCCAGTACTATAACTGCAATTATCCGCAAACCATGGAGAGCATGACATCCGAACAGATTTCCGAATGGATATCCTATCAGCAGGCGCGGACCGAGCTTGATTATTCGGTTCATGTCACTCCGAACGACCGTTTTCTGACCGTTCTTACCTGCGCCGATCAGCATTGGGAATCCAACCTCGGCGGACGCATCTACTTTTTCCTGAGAATGGTTGACGGGCATTGATTTAAAACCCTTTTGCCCCTTCGGCACTTTTTGCTCACGTCATCAATGCCGAAACGGAGCAGCATAGGTATAATAATCTGAATTTAGAAGAATCCGAACTTAAAAACCGTGCGGCTTGAATCATTTCACTGCCGCACGGTTTTCTTTTTATTGTTTTTCTTTCCTCCCGCATCGAAAAAGTTCAACACGGGACCTTTGCCTTGTTATTTCGCAATCTTGTAGACCGTCAGCTGCGCATTGCGGTACACGACCCGAAGATTTGCATTGAACCATTCCGTGTCAACCGCATAGCTTCCGCGCTCCCGTGTTCCCACAAGCACATAGTCAATATCGTATTCCGCCGCATACCGAAGCAGGCAAGTTTCGGGCTGTTCATACATGGGCTTTATAAGCTCTTTGCGCGGGCGATAGTTAACGCCATGGTATTCAAGGAACGAGCCCGAGCCGCAGAAAATGTTGCGTCCCGTGAGCATTGCAACTGCATTATTATGGTTGCTTTCGGTCAGGAAGGTTGCATCCGCCGCAATAGGTTCGTCGGTATTTGTGTTTATCCATTCCGCAAGCTCAACCTGCGCCGCCGGCACAACCTCGTAGCCGCTTTCAATGTATTGCAGGCTCCTTTTCCCGTCCGCACCCGCAGCGAATGCAATATGATCGCCCGAGATGTATTCGCGCACCAGCGTCAAGCTGCCGGAAAGCAGCATTGCAATAAGCATCATTGCAAGCAGCAGATAGCGACCGGCGGTCTTGCCGCGCAGCACGCGGCGTTTCCCGCGCTCCAGTCTTGTAACGGGCCGTGCAAATGTTGTTATGAGATAATTCGCAACTATGCCGCAGGTAAATGCGAACCAAACGAAAAGCAGCTTGTTGTTGTCGTACGGGTTGGGCTGGAAAATCAGCACTTCACACAGCAGCCATATAACGAGTGTTCCGTAGTAGAACAGTCTGTTCTGCTTTTTTTCGGAAAGCAGCGCAACAGGCATCAGAATGAAAATGAGTCCGAGATTCTTGATATAGAACCAAAGCCAGCTGTCACTGACATTGCACCAATTAAATCCCCAACGCAGGAACGAGTCGTTGTTCACGGACTGTTTAAACGTGAATCCGAAAAGCTGCGGTGCGGCAAGCACGACCGCAATCACGCCGAACAGAGCAAACCAACGCACATGCTTCACCTCATCGGAAGCAGGCTTCCTTCCTGCCTTTCTGCCGTTGTAAACAATGAGCAGAACCGTTGCTGCAATCATAAACACCGGCAACACGAAACCGAGCGCGGATGCTTTTTCCTGCAGCATTGATGAAATCGCAAGACCAACCGCCGATGCAATTCCGACTGCTGATATGTATTTGCGTTCGGTGACTTTGGACATTGGCATAAGCTCCGTCGCAAGCTCGGTTTCAAGGCCGTCATCGGATCCCTTCCGCTCACCTTTGGCGTTCTTTTTGGGCATAGCAAGGGCCAGCATAACAACGGAAACAACAACAGTCAGCGTGCCCGCAATGATCGTGAACCTGTCATCCAACCCTTCGGTAACAACACGAATATTTAACATTCGCAATGCACCGACAATTGCCGAGCAAACGAACAGTCCGAGATTGCGGACAGCAAGCTTCTCGTGTTTTTCGGAAACACCGCTCATCAGCATTTTTCCGAGAGCGGCAACGAAAAGGAACGCGGAAATAATTCCGATCGCAAGGAAACTGTGCGTATGAACAAGCGGCATGCATCCCGTAATGATACCGAGCGGAACTATGCATTTGTATTCGCGCTGCATGACCGCCCTGTGCAAAAGCTGAAGTGCGGGGAAAAGCAGCGCCCAGCCAAACAAAGTTGCACGCTGCGGAATAAGCATGTCAGCAATTGAATTGACCCAGCGCAGTCCCTCGGCAGGCAGATTGGTGGGCGTTTTGTAAAAACCTTCAAGCATTTCCTGCCAACGGCTTATGCCCTCGCCCGCAAGCAGCTGTTTGTTGTTGAAAAGGTAAGCGAACCCTAAGCCTCCGCCGATAAAGAAAAGATATGTCGCAAGCACGGAGACGCGTGTGTTTTTGAACCATTCATCAAAGAAACAATACACACCCAGCACAACAACAAGAAAAGCGTACAGTGCGGGAAGCATTGCCGCAATTCGAAGCGACGCTCCGAGTGTATAAAAAGTCGAACTGACGCTGTCACACAGGAAAGGATAGCCCAACGGGGTTCCCGGCAGAAGCGAATAATTCGGCGGGAACGTTTTTTGCACACTGATGCTTGTGATAAAGCTTAAATGCATACACAAATCGCCGAAAGTGCATTGCCCGACGTGCAGCGAACCGTCCGATGCATTTGTTATCGTGTGATTCGCATGAAGTATCCAGCCGACTGCAACCAACGGCACTATCGTGACCAGCAGCGGAACAAGGTCGCGCTTTGAAGCGGCTTTATACTTGATTTTGCCGTTTTTTTGCTTTTTAACGGCAAAGAATGTTGATACGCCCGCAATGAACACCGCTGCGGCAAGCGCAAGAATCTGCGCAGCAAGTGTGAAATCGAGAATAAACGCAAACAACACCGGAAGCCAAAGAAGCATTACAAGTCCGAAAGTTAATCCGAACAGAATCCTCTTCAGCGGGCGATCCGATGCAAAAATCGGACGTGCAGTGAGTATGCCGCAGCCTGCAAACGCAAGGATGTACAGCACGGAAATGATGTTTCCCATTAACATACCTTCCTTTGTAGAATGATTTTTCCGTCTGCGGGAATTTTCCGCAGGTAAAGCGCAGCCGAATCAAATTCTTACGCTTTCGGAAACATGCCGGACAAAAACTGCAGCAGTGAGCGGCGGCCGGATCCGCATATTTTTATCTCAGCTGCGTTTTTTACCGGTATTTGACTTGATTATACCATAAATTGCCGCATTTGAACAGTGAAAAAGCATATTGAGCTTTAAGTCGGAACTTGCATATTTGTCTTGAGCTCGACTGATAAAAGTCCGCTTTCTCCCGCTGCAGCTAATTTCCCGGGAAATATTCCTAACGCTGATTCGGACGTTATTTCCCGGGAAATACTTTCCGACGGCTGCTTCATGCCTGAAATTTTCAATCCGTGTTTTATTTGGCTTGTCAAATATATCTTCATTTCAAGCTTCTTCGGGGTTGCATTTTCTTGATTGCTTTGGTATAATAAGCAACGCAATCAAGTTTGGCCGGTTCGTCTAGTGGCCTAGGACACCGCCCTCTCACGGCGGCAGCAGGGGTTCGACTCCCCTACCGGTCACCAGCGCAGTGAATTCAGTTCGCTGCGCTTTTTTCATTTCCCGTTCATCTCCTCCGTTTCCTTTCAGGCAATAATCAAAAGGCCTGCCTTGCGGCAAGCCTTGATAATCCGTATATTTCGTATTGCAGTTGAAATCCGATTAGAATTCCATCAGGAAACATGTTTCGCTGAATAGCTGAGTCCGTCGTTTTGGTACAAATGCGAAAGAGTTGCCTCAGCCTCCGTAAAGCAAACCCCGGTTCCCTCGCAGTAAAGGGCATTCACTCCGCGCTTTGCAGTCGAAAGCACCGCTTCGGTGTCAAAAGAATCCGACGAATACAATCCATAGGCCGCAAGCGCAATTTCCGCACAACCGAGTTCGTCCGAATACATCAGCAGATCACTTTTTGACGCCTTACAAAGTCCGTCCTTAGGATCAACAAACGGATTGCGGACTTCACCGTTCGAATAGGTGTAAAAATGCATCGTGTCCATATCGGAATTTTCATAATTCCTGAAATAAACAGCATTGCGCGCCGTCTTAAAATCCATCTGCGCCGCAGGGATTCCGCGTCCGTCGGCCTCGTCATAAAAATTCATTGACAGGGCCATGCCCGCTCCGCCGAGATGCCGCGTATAACCGTCATACGTCGTTATTGTTCCGTGAATATAGCTGTTTTCGGCCAAATGTTCTGCAATGTAATCAACGATAAATGCATTTTTCAGCCAGAAGAAATCCAGATATTCTACGATATCGTTTTGGGATGCAAAGTCGGCGTATTCGTCCGAAACATTGAGTCGAAGTTTATTCTCACCCAGGAGCTCAATGTCGATTGCATCGGGATTATTTACATACGCCAGCGTTTCATCAACAAACCCGCGTACTTCCGAATTAAGCATCGGGTCAAATTCCTCGGCCTCACTGTCGTTTTCGCAGGAGAAGAGCCCTTTGTATTCCGTATAAACGGGCGCAAGATACGGATATCTGCTGCCGTTATCTCGAATCAGCTCAAATGCCGAATACAACGCGGAATCAACCGTCACAACCTCGTTCGGGTGTTTATTCAAATAAGCGAGGTTTGCTGCCGGTGCATCATCCGCGCCGAAATATTCCTCGTCTGATTGAAATATGCGGTAGGCCTCGCTGCACAAATTTGAATACATTTCCGCCAATTGTTTATATTCAGTCGTTGTGGAAATATCGTCGCGCAGGCCAATATCATACTGAAGCAGCAGTTCATCGGTGCAGTTATCCTCACCAGTAACAGCCGCTTTGATCGTTGTCCATCCGCTCGGCTTTGTAACAAGCCGGTACACCGCATATGACATCGCAACAACCGCAAACAGGATGCAAATCACGAAACACACAATTCGCAACGCGGTATGTTTGTCCGACACTTCAATGCGTTGTACCGGCTTTGGCCTCGGAAGACTTTTTTCTTTTGCTGTTCGCCTCATACTGAATTCAGTCCGCCGTCCTTTTTTAAAGTCCGATTACAGGATAGAAATTATCAGCATAAGTCCGAACAGGACAATAATTGCTGCCGTTGTGATAAGGCCGGCAATCGCGCCCTTCTTGCACTTCTTGTAATTGCGGATATAGTTGTGCTTTTTGAAAATCGCACCCGCAATCAAGCCGGGGATGGCAAGGAAGAAGGAAAGGAACGCAAGCCAGAAGCTGCCGGTATCGTGCAGCGGTGTATCAAGGATTGAACCCTCGATTTTTTTCTCTTCAAGCTGCTTTTCGACAGTTTTTGCATCCGCAGGAGCATTAACGCCGGCAATGGTAACGCTCTTGAGGGGAGTTCCCTCCTCACGGAGACGCTTATACTCTTCGATTTCTTTCTTGTTGCCGAAAACGAAGTGGCCATGGCCGATATCGGTAAGCTCGGGCTTATCCTCGCTGTAATCATGCTGTGAAGGATCATAGCTGAACAGCACTTTGTGCTTCTCAAGATTCGGATCCGGAATCGGGATCGCGGAAATCAGAGAGCGGGTGTAGGGATGCATCGGGAAGTCAAACAGTTCTTCTGCGGTTGCAACTTCAACGATGTCGCCTTTGTAGATAACGCCGATACGATCGGAGATAAAGCGAACGATCGAAAGGTCATGAGCGATGAACAGATAGGTCGTTCCGCGCTCACGCTGGAACTTTTTGAGCAGGTTCAGAACCTGTGCACGGATGGAAACGTCCAGTGCGGAGATAGGTTCGTCTGCAACAACAAGCTCGGGATCCATGACCATTGCCCTTGCAAGACCGATTCTCTGACGCTGTCCGCCGGAGAACTCATGCGGATAGCGGGTCAAATGCTCGGGGAGCAAACCGACTTCCTGAATGATATTCTCGACTTTCCTCACGCGATCCGCCTCATTTTCAAAGAGGTGGAAGTTATAGAGGCCTTCGGAGATAATGTAGTCAACGGTTGCGCGCTCGTTCTGAGATGCGGCGGGATCCTGGAAAACCATCTGGATGTTGCGGATAACTTCGCGGTCCAGTGAATGGGGAATCTTGCCGGAGATGCGAACGCCCTTGTAATAAATTTCACCGGCGGCGCAGGGGTTGACACGAATTACGGCACGGCCGATCGTGGTTTTACCGGAACCGGACTCGCCGACGAGAGAGAACGTTTCACCCTTGTAAATGTCGAAAGAAGCGTTTTTGACTGCACGCACGGCATTGTCGCCTTTGCCGAAGGTGATGTCAACATTTTTCAACGAAAGGAGAACTTCCTTGCCGCTTGCATCAACAGGAGCTTTTTCGGGCAGATGGGCAACCCTACCCTCTTTTGCGGTAATTTTTTCTTTATGTTCCACAGTTCTACCCTCCCATTAAATATTGAACGCTTTAATCATCTTGTCGTGGATGTTGTCGATCGCGGCAGGCTTGTCGATCTTGGGCGCTCTGGGATCAAGCAGCCAAGTCTTTGCATAGTGAGTTTCCGTGATCTTGAACATCGGCGGAGCTTTGACGACATCGATTTTCAAACAATAAGGATTTCTCGGTGCGAAGGGATCGCCCGCAATCTTATTGTAGAGAGAAGGCGGCGTACCGGTGATTGAGAACAGCTCGGTGTCGCGCTGTGCAAGCTGCGGCAATGAGGAGAGCAGTGCCCATGTGTACGGATGACGCGGGTCATAGAAGACCTCTTCGGTCGTGCCGACTTCAACAATCTGTCCTGCATAAAGAACTGCAACGCGGTCGGCAACATTTGCAACAACACCGAGGTCATGCGTGATGAAAACGATCGTGTAATTGAATTCTTTCTGCAAATCTTTGATGAGCTTGAGAATCTGTGCCTGAATGGTAACGTCAAGCGCAGTGGTGGGCTCGTCGCAGATGAGGATCTTCGGCTGGCAGGAAAGCGCAATTGCGATAACAATACGCTGACGCATACCGCCGGAGTACTGGAAGGGATAATCGTCGTAACGGTTTTCAGCATTGGGGATGCCGACCTTACGCATCATCTCGATTGCACGCGCACGTGCTTCAACCTCGGAGCAGTCCTGATGCTTCATAATGATGGAGGAAATCTGCTTGCCGATGGTGATGATCGGGTTGAGCGATGTCATAGGATCCTGGAAAACGGTTGCGATTCTTCTGCCGCGGATACGGGTCCAGTCCTTTGCATATTTAAGCTTTGCAAGGTTGATAACGCAGGTACCGTGGATGCGTTCTTCGTTCTCGTCAAGGAACCTGACGCGGAAAGCGACATCATCGAATACATCGGTTCTTGTTGCGTCATCGTTAAGGTCGAGACCGTTTTTCATTGCGTTGCGAACAACCTTTACAAGGTCGTTAATCGCCTTGATACGTTTTGCAACATTGTATCTGCCGACGGACAGATAAATTTCTTTTGCGATAATCTCGTTGCGCGCAATTTTGTCTGCGGAAACGGGCTGAGCACATGCCTCTCTGTACTGAGCGGTAAGCTGAGCCATTTCGGTCTTGAACTGGGTGTTGTACGCAACGTCGTTGTTCATTGCCTGCTTATGTGCGGCAATGGTCTTTTTGCGCTCATCTTCAAGCTGCTTAAGTTCCTCGTCCATTTTTTTGATGCTGTGAGAAAGCTCCTTAAGGCGATCTTTCTCCTTGGACGGGTCAATTGTGAGCTTGAGGTTATAAGTCTCGGCTCTGCGGAATCTCAGATCCTCAATGCGGGTATCGAGCTGTTCAGCCTCTGCCTCGCTGAGGGTGGACCTGCGGATCCTGTCCTGCTTAAGCTCATTGATGCGGCGGTAGATTGCGGCACCGTTTTCATAGCGGGATGCTGCATTCAGCTTTGCATGAATGGACTTAATGCGCGCCTTAACCTCGGGGGTGTTGGGAACTGTTGTTTCGGCAAGTTCGGGATCATTGAAAACGATGGAACCGTTGCTGACATAGCCGTTATCATCGAGCATACCTGCGAAGGTTTTCGTGAATACGGATTTACCCGCAGCGGATTCGCCGACGATTGCGATCGATTCGTTTTCGTAAATATCCAGAGAGATGCCGCGAATAGCTGTCAGAATTCTGCCGCGAACGCGGAATTCGACTTCAAGATCCTTAACGGATAACAATACTTTCTTTTCTTCCATAGCGGTGTCCTCTTATCTGTGCGTTCTCGGGTCGGATGCATCGCCCAGGTTCTGACCGACAACATACAGGATAATCGTGATAATGGATGCCAACAGAACGGGGCTCCAGAATTCGATTTCCCAACCGGGGGTAACCATTGCGCTCTGTGCAGCTTCGATCAGCTTACCAAGGGACATCTCGGAAAGACCCATGCCGAGGTAGGACAGGAAGACTTCGTAAGAGATGTAAGAAGGAATCTCGGTTGCCGCAACGGTAACGATAACGGAGGTCATGAACGGGAGGATGTTTTTCATTGCAATGCGAACGGTGGAAGTACCGAGGCACTTCGATGCAAGGTTATATTCGCGGTCGCGGATGATGACAACCTGCGTTCTGATGAAGTACGCGATACTTATCCAGCCTGTGATCGTCATTGCGAAAACCATGGACCAGAAGCTCGCGGTGAACAACATAACAAGAACGGAAATCAGCAAAATGTACGGAACATTGCCGACAATGTTGTAGATAACCATCATGACGGCATCGACTTTTTTGGAGAAGCCCCAAAGTGCGCCGACGGTGACGCCGATAGTCATGTTGATAAGTGCGCAGACAAATGCAAGGGAGAGGGAAATCTCCGCACCGTGCCAAATCGCATCGAAAGTGGACTGGCCGGCACCGCCTGTACCGAGAATGGTATGCAGGCTGAAGCCCCATTTGTCGATCGCCTTTGCGGGACTCAAATGCTTTGCGGTTGAGTCGAGCAGGTTTGCGTATGCATCATATCCGGAGAAAATCGGATAGATGTAGGAAAAGATAATGATGAACGCCAGAATGGCAAGAACAACGATGTTTATCTTTTTCTTGAAGAACACACGGAAAACCGAGTGCCAATAGGAGTATCGCGGCGCGGTAATCTTTTCGGAGTCGATGTTGCTGTCACAGCGGGAAAACAACTCCTCCTCTTTCATACCGAGATCGCTGACATTTACCAATTCAGAAGCCATTTTTATTACCTCGCTTTCTGTACGAAGGAGATTCTCGGGTCAACGAGCGTCATGAGGAGGTCGCCGAGAATGATGGCAACAACCGACAGCAGCGCGTAGAACAGAGTCAAACCGACAATAACGTTGTTATCGTACATGCTGATAGCCGTGGTGAGCAGGCCACCTGCACCGGGAACAACATAAACGCGTTCGGTGATGATCGCGCCGACAAGTGCGAACAGAACCGTGCCCGGGATACCGTGAATGATGGGGATTGCAGCATTCTTGAAGATATGCTTGCTGAAAATCTCACTCTCGGAAAGACCGCCTGAACGAGCGAACTTGACGTAGTCGGAGTTCATCTGGTCGATCATGTAGCGGCGCAGCCACTTCATCAGGTTACCGATGGAGGGAAGTGCGAGGGAGATAATGGGCAAAACATACATCAGCCATGTACCTTTATCAAGGTCGAAGGTTGTGGGCATACCGATGAGTCGGCCGAGAGCCTTAACCATGAAGATGTACGCAAGGGAGGGAACGGCGAGACTGAAAACGATATAAATCGTGCCGATCTTGTCGCCCAGCTTGTCTTTTTTGCGTGCCATGGAGATGCCTGCGGGAATACCGATGAGGTATGCAAGAAGACTGGACAGAATACCGAGGATGAACGAGAAGCCAACCTTGGAATAAGTCTTGTTGACAGTCTGAACGTTTGTGTAGTCATCGGTGAAACGCGCTGCGGTAACAGGGGAAGCATCCTTCGAACCTGCAACATAAGTCGCTGTGTGAAGATCGTCCGCACTTTCCTCAACGAAACCGGTGGGGAAAGTTATCGGTTTCTTAACGAATGAACCCTGGGATTTGGTCATCGTTGTGAACACATCGACGCCCTGGTTAACAGCAAAGGAAGTACCGAGGGAAATGGTCAGAAGGTTCTGATGAACATAAGGGAATTTGTTGTTGAAATAGAGCAGGTACTTGTGAGTTGTACCGTTGCCCATGATAGCCGGGGAGAAAACTTTCTTTTCGGAACCGACGGGGTTATAGACGGGATCATAGAAAGTGAATGTCAATCCGCGATCGGCATCGGCAACGCCGCTTGCCTTGTGGATATTATCAATAGTGAAAATGCTCCCGAAGTATTTAAGCACGCGAGAAATGAGGGGGATGTCACGATGCGCAAAAAGCTGAGGTGAACCGCCCTCGGCAAGACCGCGTCCGCTGGGTTTAAGAACGGCATCAAGTCGCACGACTTTATAGCCTTTACCCTCATAGTATTCGGTGAATTTTTTGATGTAAGCTTGAGCTTCTTCAGAATCTTTTTCGGCAGTTCTGCCGAGTTTAACGGCGGTCTTTGCGGTTTCTTCACCAACCTCGCCGTTTCTTACCAAGCTGTTTACATAGTCAGCATAGGTAACATAATCAAGATAGCCGTATTCTCTCCATTTGCGGTACTTATAGGCTTCTCGAGCATTATTTGTCTGATGACTGTACACGGAGTCCTTTGCAAAAATAAGGTTACGATCAAGCAAAGAGAAAATCATGATCATAACGATTATCGTTGCAGCACATGCCGAAAGCACACCGGTCAGCAATCGCTTTAATAGATATTTCGTCATATTCAGCCCCTACTCCTTATAAAGATTACAACGGGGGAAGATACGAGGTCTTCCCCCATTGTCCGTTAGTGTTCTATAAAGCTAAGTTATTGTGCGAATGCGGTATTAGAAGAGACCGAGGCACCTAGCCATGTAACCTGCGCCGTCACCGAGCATGGTGTCGAGGTAGGTTGCGGGATCACCGTAGTCAGGACCCCAACCGGATACGTCGTACAGGGTGTAGTTAGCATCCTTACCGGTTTCGGTGTAGTAACCTGCATAGTACCACTCCTGAGCATCTGCACAGGAAACGAGGTTGACAACAACGCAGCCCTGGAGAGCTTCTTCAACAGACTGCTTGAGGGTCTGAGCGCGGTTGGTGTAGATGTCGTTGCCGGAATAGTAGGGCAGATCCATAACGATGGGGTTATCCTTGGAGATCTCAACGCCGAATTCTTTGAGCTCGGTGATTGCCTGCTGAAGCTCTTCGTAAGCGTTAGCAGGATTGTGCCAACCTGCGAAACCATCGCTGGTCTGGTTTTCTGCATCCCATACCTTGATCTTAACGCCGTCAGCGTCGATCTGAGCCTGCATGATCTCACCGTAGTAGGTGCCCTTTGCAAAGGTCTTGGATTCGCCGTTGATTTCGATGGTTACATCTTCTTCAAGAGCGACGAAGCTACCGGGGGTGTAGGAGTTACGTACGGAGTTGAGCTTGAGCTCTTCGCCGACAACCTGTCCGTTGTAGGTAGCGATGTCAAGACCCATGCCGATTGCACGACGGAAGTGAACGTTGAGCATTGCAGCGTCGGTCCTCTTCTTCTGATCGTCGGTCATAGTGGAAACAGCCTTGGTTGCATCGTTGACGTTTGCATACGCATTACGGTTAAGGTTGAGGAACAGAACGAAGGAAGTAGCATCGGTATCGGAAACGGTGCAGTACTTTTCGAAGTTGCCGTCTGCCTTGCAGGCTTCGAGGGAAGCGGAAGAGAGACCGCAGCCGTCAAGAGTGCCTGCTTTAGTGTCTTCGTATGCCTTGGTGGGATCCTTACCGTCGTTGAACTTCCAGGTGAGGGTCTTGATGGTGATGTTGTCCTTGTTCCAGTAGGTGGGGTTCGCCTCGAAAACGATGGTGTTTTCTGCGGTGTGGTTGGTTACGGTGTAAGGACCGCAGTAAGCGATGTCGTTAACAGTCTGACCGTACTTCATGGTGCCTGCGTCAACAGCTGCCTTGTAGTCGTCCTTGCCGAATACGCCGCCCTTGGACTCAAAGTAGGTACGGCTCATGGGAGCGAATACGTTGTAGCCAAGCATGGTGATGAAGTAGCTGGTGGGCTGGCAGAGGGTGTAAACAACGGTGTTGTCGTCGGTTGCTTTAACGCCTACTTCTGCAAAATCGGTAACGTCGCCGGTGTTGTACTCGAGAGCGTTAACGATGATGTTTTCAACGAGGTATTCGAGACCGCCGCCTGCATCGAGCATATGCTGCATACCTGCAACAAAGTCGTCTGCCTTAACGTCTGCAACTTCACGGCCCTGTGCGTCAACCCACTTTGCACCCTGACGGATGTGGAAGGTGTAGGTGAGGCCGTCTTCGGAAACTTCCCAGGACTCTGCGAGAGCGGGCTTGATTTCGTTCTCGTTATCGTATTCTACGAGACCGTCGTAGGTGTTAACGATAGCTTCGGAGTCTGCGGAACGGGAGGTTGCGAGAGCGTCCCAGGTCTTGGGGTCGCTGGCGTAACCCATGTTGTAGGTGTTCTTAAGGGTGTAGCCCTTTTCGGTCAGGTAATCGATTGCCTTCTGGGTGTAGGTGCCGGTTCCGCGAACCTCATTCCACATTGCCTTGAGGTGAGTCTGATCCTCTGCGGTAATGAGCTCGGTGGTGACGAGAACATTGTGGAAACGGTCGGAGTCATTGCCCCAGAGAACGGTGGAAGCGGAACGCTTTGCAACACGGCTCAGACCGTAGTTGCCGCCGTTGGTGGTGCCGGGGATGAGAACAGCAGCTTCAAGAAGCTTTGCCTCAGCCTGTGCCATAAGAGCATAACGCTTGGAAACGTTCGTCTCTTCTTTTGCAGCCTGGTAAAGGGTGTTGAATGCGCCGAGCTGTGCATCATAGATAGCAGCAGACATTGCATTGTAGTCGCCGGTGGGGAGCTCAGTGGTGGGAACCGTGGTTGCGGGAACCTCGGACTCTGCCGGCTTGTTGGTGTTGTTGGGTGCGGGTGTGGTCTTGTCATCGCCGTTGTTCTTGCAGCCTACAAAGCCGAGAACCATGACGAGTGCGAGAAGAGCACACAGTACTCTTTTTAGGTTTTTCATCGGATGTCGTCCTTCCTAAATTTTTTTATTTTCACGCACAAGGCGCAAAAACCGAATTAAATGATGCAGATACGTGCGCCGCAATTAAGAACCCCGTGATTCGGGGTAGTATATGCCCGTGCACTTTAGTCTGACGCATTTATTATATCATCTTAACCGCCTTATCGCAAGTGTTTTTCTAAAACTTTTTTTATTCCTGCTTTTTTCAAAAAAACCTTTATCGGCTTAATTTTTCAGGAATATATCTTTCTTTTCTGATATTATATGCACAACATTTTTTCGTCTTTTTTCAAAAAAAGTTCGTTTGCTGCACCTCCGAACGGTTTCGCGGCGGAGCGATTCCCGCCCGGTTTTCGTCAATACTGTAATTTTGTGTCATTAATACGGTATTGCACCGAACGGCGGTGTATGCTAAAATCGAACCACGGCCGTTCGGCTCGCGGCGCAGACAATAAGGGTTCAAAGCGCAAAAACCGAAACCGCCGATTAAATTAATATTTCAGTATTTCGGAGGGTCTCCAATGGCGAATTTTACCGAGCGGGAAATCAAACGCTCCTTTATTAAGCTTTTGAACGAAAAGCCGCTGAGCAAAATCAGCGTCCGCGATATTGTTGAAGACTGCGGGATCAACCGCAACTCCTTTTACTATCATTTTCAGGATATTCCCGCTCTGCTTGAAGAAATTGTTTCCGAGCAGTCAGCGGCGATCATTCAGAAATATCCGCAGCCGGATTCCCTTGAAGAATGTTTCCGCGCCGCATTTGAGTTCGCGCTCAGCAACAAACGCGCGGCCTACAACATCTTCAACTCCGTTAACCGCGACCTGCTTGACCGCGAGCTGCTTCGGCTGTGTGACAAAACGGTTTCCGCATATATAACAAAAAGCTATCCCGAAAGCGGCTCCTCCCGTCCGAACGCTGCCGTTATGCAGCGTTTCATCAAATGTGAGCTCTTCGGACTTATCATCGACTGGATGAACAACGGCATGAACGAAAACGCAATAACGGAGCTGCTCCGCTTTGCCGAATTCTGCAAGGAACTCCCTTCGATTGCAGGCGAATAATTCGCCTGCGAGTAATTCGCCTGCGAATAATCACCTGCGAATAATCACCTGCTCATCGGCAGCCGACCGCAAATTTAAACATGCAAAATCTTCCGCTTCCCCGCCTCCCTGTCGGAGGCTTTTTTGTTTTATTCCCGCTGCTTTCTTCCCTTTTCAACGTTTAAAGAATCGGTTTCGGAGCCGTATCCCCCTTCCTCTTTATCCGCTTTCACGTTTTTTCCCCTTTCGCCCGTTTCGCCCGCCGCATTCCGCCCGGTTTGTACAGTCGGCTCTTTCTGCCCAAAAAACGTTCACTTTTCGCCGTACGTCCGCTTTTCCGTCAAAAGCATTGCGGGTGACCGTTTATTTTTTTCGTGCGCCGGGGTAGAATTCAGTCATAAACAAAAGCTTTCCCGCGGCGGCAGCCGTTCGGAAGGCGGAAAGAAGGCAAAATTTATGAAACTGCGTTCAACAAAGCCGCTGCGTGCAGCAAAGGGCTTGTATATCGCCCTTTCTGCGGCTCTGTGCCTGATGGGCCTGCTGCTTATCATCGTTCCCGGTTTTTCCGCACAGCTTGTCGGCATTCTCTGCGGTGCAATGCTGGTTGCGTTCGGCATCGTGCGGCTTGCCGGCTACTTTTCAAAAGATTTGTATCGTCTGGCGTTTCAATATGACCTGACGTCCGGCATATTGCTGATATTGCTCGGCATCATCATGCTCTGCAATCCGAGCAGCCTTATGACAGTTGTGTGCGTTGTTCTCGGGTTCTTCATTCTGACAGACGGATTGTTCAAGATTCAAATCGCACTGGATGCAAAGCGTTTCGGGCTGTCCAAATGGTTCCTTATCCTTGCGCTTGCGGTGCTGACCGCAATCCTCGGCGGCATTCTGATGTTCCGTCCCGGCCAAGGCACAAGGGCATTGATGGTAATGTTCGGCATATCGCTGCTCTCCGAAGGAATTCTGAATTTCAGCACGGCACTGACCGCCGTCAAAATCGTCCGCAATCAGGTTCCGGATGTTATCGATGTTGAATTTCACGAATAAACGACGCCGCTGTGCAGCGTCATATAACAGCTAAGACGAAAGAAGGAAAAAAGATGCGATTTTCAAAAGCGGTTGTTAAATACCGCGTACCAATACTCATTCTTGCGCTGCTGCTGATGATCCCTTCCGCTGTCGGCACGGCAAAAACAAGGATAAACTATGATATGCTCGATTATCTCCCCGAAGATATGGATACCGTCATCGGGCAGAATGATCTGATGGAGGATTTCGGCAAAGGTGCGTTCTCGTTCATTGTTGTTGACGGAATGTCCGACCGCGATGTTGACAGTCTTTGCGAACGAATCAAACAGGTTGAACATGTTGAAACCGTGCTTTGGTATTCCTCTCTTGCGGATATAACGATTCCCAAAGAGCTGCTGCCGGACAGTATATATAACGAGTTCAACAACGGTGATTCAACCCTTGTTGCAGTGTTTTTGGACAGCGCAACTTCCGCGGATGTCACCATGGACGCGATAAGGCAGATACGTTCCGTGTGCGGCAGCCAATGCTTCGTTTCCGGCATGTCCGCGCTTGTCACCGACCTTAAGGATCTTTGCGAAGAAGAAGAACCTGTATATGTCGGAATTGCTGTTTTGCTCGCATGTGCGGCAATGGTTATCTTCCTTGACAACTGGCTGATACCGTTTGTGTTCCTTGCCTCAATCGGCATGATGATCCTGCTGAACATGGGCACAAACTACTTCTTCGGCGAGATTTCGTACATCACAAAGGCTCTTTCCGCCGTGCTTCAGCTTGCGGTCACGATGGACTACTCCATCTTCCTCTGGCACAGCTACAACGAGCAGCGGCAGCTGCATTCCGATCCGAAGGACGCCATGGCGGCAGCAATTCGTGCAACACTGACAAGCGTTATCGGAAGCTCCGTAACGACCGTTGCAGGATTCATCGCGCTCTGCTTCATGTCCTTCACTCTCGGAAAGGATCTCGGCATTGTCATGGCAAAGGGCGTTGTCCTCGGCGTTATCGGCTGCGTGACGGTTTTGCCCTCAATGATACTTTTGCTTGACAGGCCGCTGCAAAAGCTGATGCACAAATCCCTGATTCCCGACATGAAGGGTTTCGCCAAAGGCGTTGTGCGCATCTTCCCGGTGTTTCTCGTTATCTTTGCGCTGCTGATTCCGCCTGCATATTACGGCTACAGCAAAACAAATGACGAAGTTTATTACGACATGGGTCAGTGCCTGCCGGAAGATATGGAATATGTTATCGCAAATTCAAAACTTTCGGAGGAGTTCGGCATTGCTTCAACGCACATGGTGCTTGTTGACGCCAAGCTGCCCGCAAGCTCCGTGCGCAGCATGCTGAACGAAATCGAGCAGGTCAAGGGCGTTAAATACGCGCTCGGGCTTGAATCCGTCATCGGGTCCGCCGTTCCCGAAGAGATCCTGCCGGACAGCATCCGAAGCATTTTAAAGAGCGACCGTTGGGAGCTTCTTCTCATCAACTCGGAGTATAAGGTTGCGGGCGACGAAGTCAACGATCAGATAGACAGCCTGAATTCTGTCATCAAACGCTATGACAGTTCCGCAATGCTGATCGGCGAAGCCCCCTGCATGAAGGATATGATCGAAACAACGGGGCACGATTTTGAAGTTGTGAACGCCGTATCGATAATTGCGATATTCATCATCATTGCCGTTGTCGAAAAGAGCCTCTCTCTGCCGTTCATCCTTATTGCGGTCATTGAGCTTGCGATCTTCATCAATCTCGGTCTTCCGCATTATCTCGGCCAGTCCCTGCCGTTCATCGCACCGATATGCATCAGCACGATTCAGCTCGGCGCAACGGTCGACTATGCAATACTCATGACAACACGCTACAAAGCCGAGCGGCTGAACGGCTGCGGCAAGCGTGAAGCGGTATCCGCGGCACTCGCCGCCTCCGTCCCGTCGATAATCGTATCCGGCACGGGATTGTTCGCCGCAACTTTCGGCGTTGCAATTTATTCGGATATCGACATCATAAGCTCCATGTGCATGCTCATGGCAAGGGGCGCGGTTGTCAGCGTTGTATGCGTAATCTTCATCCTTCCCGCATTGCTGATGCTCTGCGACAGGATCGTTATTGCAACAACTCTCGGAATGCGCAAACTTAAGAAACACGGCGGCGACTGAATGCCGCGATAACACCGGCCGAGTGCCGAACGCTGTCCGCACCCGGAACCTTTCCGGAGAACTCTCCCGCAAAGTCGGGCACCGATTTCCGGAAGGTCCGGCTGCACGGCAAATATCAAATTAAATTTTTCGGAGAATTAATACAATGAAAAGGAATATTAAAAAACCGCTTTGCATCACGCTTTGTACGCTCCTGCTTGCAGGCAGCATCGGAATTGCGGCTCACGCTGCCGTTCCGAACGAAAAAAACTTCGGCACTGCCGCCGCATCGAACGGCACTGCCGGCTTGAACAGCCTCAATTCAGACATGCTCGCCGCAACCGACCCGTCCGCCTCAACCGGCAGCCCTCTTTCGGACGCATACGAACAGAACAGCAAGACCGAAACCGTTTACGTTTTTGCTTCCGCCTCCGGTGAAGTTCATAAAATCATCGTCAGCGATTGGATTCATAACCCGCTCGGAAGCGACACTCTTAACGACAGTTCAACTCTCGGCAGCGTCGAAAACGTTAAGGGCGATGAAACCTATACCGTGAACGAAGCGGGACTGCGCGTGTGGGATGCAAAGGGCAATGATATCTATTGTCAAGGCACAACCGACAGTGAACTCCCCGTTTCTGTCAGCGTTTCCTTCAGCCTGGACGGCGTTCCCGTTTCGGCGGAAGAGCTTGCGGGCAAAAGCGGCAGGGTAAAAATTCGTTTCGACTACATAAACAAATGTTCCGAAACCGTTGAAATCGACGGCAAAAAGGAAGATATTCACGTTCCTTTTGCAATGCTGACCGGCGTTCTGCTTGACGGAGATGTTTTTTCAAACGTTGAAGTTTCAAACGGAAAGCTTGTTAACGACGGCGACAGGATAATTGCCGCAGGGCTTGCATTCCCCGGCCTTCAGGAGAATCTCGGTATCGACAGCGAAAAGCTCGAAATTCCGAATTATGTCGAAATCACTGCCGATGCAAAGAATTTCAAGCTCACCAACACCGTCACGATTGCGGCAAACGAACTTTTCAACAACATTGATTCATCAAAATTCGATGATATTGACAGTCTGAAATCTTCCATGACCGAGTTGTCCGATTCGATGACCGCACTTACGGACGGATCGTCGGCACTTTACGACGGATTATGCACCCTTCTTGAAAAATCGGACGAACTTGCAGCGGGCATTGATGCACTTGCCGAAGGTGCAGCCCAGCTTAAGGCAGGTGCGCAAAGCGCAGCTCAGGGCGCGGAAAGTCTTTGCGGCGGTGCGGATGCGCTTGCGGCAGGACTTGCGCAAATCGATTCCGGCAGCGCAAGCCTTAACAACGGCGCGGAACAGATTTTCAATTCGATGCTTGCCAATGCAAATGCACAGCTTGCGGCCGCAGGGCTTGATATCCCCGCGCTGACAATTGAAAACTATGCGCAGGTTCTGAATGCCGTCATTGCGCAGCTCGGCGGCAATGCTCCCGCGATAGAGCAGCTTAAGGCGCAGCTGGACAGCTATAACGCCTTCTATACCGGCCTGCAAAGCTACACCGCAGGCGTCGGCAGTGCAAAGCAGGGCGCGGATAATCTCGCAGCGGGCGCAGCTCAGCTCCGTGACGGCACAGGCGCACTCAGCACCGGTGCAGGTTCGCTTTACGACGGCATTTTGGAACTCAAGAACGGCATTCCCGCTCTTTCCGACGGCGTTTCACAGCTCCGCGACGGCGCAATGCAGCTCAACGACGGGCTGAACGAGCTGAACGAAAAAGGTATCCAAAAGCTTATCGATGCCGTGAACGGCGATGTATCCTCCCTTGCTGCGCGGCTCCGCGCAACGGCGGATGTTTCCAAAGAATACAAATCTTTCTCCGGCCTTGCGGAAGGTACGGACGGGAGTGTAAAATTCATTTATCGCACCGAGAGTATCGGCTGAAGCCGAACGGATGCTCTCCCAAATAAATAAATGACTTTCGGCAGAAGGGCTCGATCCGAAAAAGGGTCGGGTCCTTTTTGACGAGGGCGGGAGGGGTTAGGAATTAGGAATTAGGAATTAGGAATTAGCAATTAGGAATTGGCAATTTAAAATCGAAAATGTTTGTCTCCCCTGAAAGGGGGAGGGGAACCGTGAAGCTGCGGAGGTACCGTGCCGCTCATGCCGTCAATTAGAAAGAGCCCCATCCGTGCGGATCGGGCTTTCCTTTGTTTTTTTATTTGTTATTTCCTTTGGAAAGAGCCCCATCCGTGCGGATCGGGCTCTTCGTTCTGCGCACCTCCGTCATGCGGAGTGCGCTCTGTATTTATGTTTATCTTTTGTTTTTATAATACATGCGCTGGAAGCACTTTACGATCTCAACAATTACGATTGTTGACAATGCAAGTGCGAACGCGATAACGAATTCATCAAAGCCGAAGTCCGTTGCAAGGCTGAACACTTCCGCTATCGGATCGATGAAAACAACCGCACTCGTGAGCAGCAGCGCAAGCGCAAACGAGCCCCAAAGCCACATGTTCTGTCCCTTTTTGGCAAATATGCTGCCGTGTTGGGTACGCATGTTGAAGCTGTGGAAAATCTCCGCAAGATTCATCGTTAAAAACGCCATGGTCATGCCGTGCGGACTTGCCGCGCTGCCGATAACGTTCCATGTGCCGAGGTCACGGAAATGCCCGATGCAGTATGCCGCAACGGTTATTGCAGCCAGCATAACGCCCTGATAGGCAACTTCAAACCCCATGCCGTTTGCGAATATGCCTTCTTTCGGATTGCGGGGAGGACGCCGCATAATGTCATCATCCTCACGTTCCATTGCAAGCGAAAGCGCAGGGAAGCAGTCCGTGATAAGGTTTATCCAAAGCAGATGCACGGGTTCAAGTATCGTGAAGCCCAAGAGCGTTGCCGTAAAGATGCTCAGCACCTCACTCGCATTGGAAGCAAGCAGGAACTGAATCGCCTTGCGGATGTTGTCGTAAATGCGCCTGCCCTCTTCAACGGCGGAAACGATGGTTGCAAAATTGTCGTCCGCAAGCACCATATCGGCAACATTTTTTGTAACATCCGTGCCCGTTATGCCCATGCCCACGCCGATATCGGCTGTTTTGATGGAAGCTGCATCGTTCACGCCGTCGCCGGTCATTGCGGTAACTTTGCCTCTCCGCTGCCATGCCTTGACAATGCGCACCTTGTGTTCGGGCTGCACGCGGGCATACACCGAATACTTGTCAATATTATTGTAAAGCTCATCATCGGACATTTCGTTCAGCTCCGCGCCCGTCAGCGATTCGGAGGCATCGGAAATGATTCCGAGCTGTTTTGCAATTGCAACCGCCGTATCACGGTGGTCACCGGTTATCATGATGGGACGGATCCCCGCCTCGCGGCATTCTTTGACGGCCGCTATCGCTTCCGGGCGAACCGGGTCTATCATGCCGGTAATTCCGATGTATGTAAGATTTTGTTCGAGATACTCCGGCGTTGTGATCGCGGGCTTTTCGTCCCATGTCCGCATTGCAGCAGCGAGTGCACGCAGTGCATCATCCGCCATGGATTTGTTCTCCGCAAGTATTTCGCGGCGCAGCGCATCCGTCATCGGCACGACTTTGCTGCCGTCGAAATAACCCGTGCAGCGTTTGAGCAATTCATCCGGCGCACCCTTTGTGAATTGGATTATTTCCCCGTTATGGTTGTGAACGGTGGTCATAAGCTTTCTCATGCTGTCGAACGGAGCTTCCGCAATGCGGGGGTATTCCGCCTTCAAAGCAGGTTTTTTCAGTCCGAGTGCGGTTGCAAAATTCACAAGCGCACATTCCGTCGGTTCGCCGACCGCCTTCTCCGTTTCGTCGGGTTCCGCATCGGAACAGAGCGACATCGCCGTTGCAAGCAGCTTTTCGTCACGGCCCGCGGTGCGCACAACCGTCATTCGGTTCTGGGTCAGCGTGCCTGTTTTGTCGGAGCAGATAACCTGCGCACAGCCGAGAGTTTCAACGGCTGTAAGCTTCCTTATGACGGCATTGCGCCTGCTCATTTTCGTAACGCCGATCGAAAGCGAAATTGTAACAACGGTTGCAAGCCCTTCCGGAATTGCGGCAACCGCAAGGCTGACCGCAACCATGAATGTGTTCAGAACAAGTTCGGGCGTGATGCCGCTTTTTGCCGTCAAAAGGCTGAAGCCGAACATAAAGATGCATATGCCGATGACAATATACGTCAAAATTCGGCTGAGCTGGCCGAGTTTAATCTGCAAAGGCGTTTGTCCGCTCTCCGCTTTTGTGAGTGCATCCGCGATCTTGCCCATTTCGGTATCCATGCCCGTTGCGGTGATAACGGCATAGCCCCTGCCGTACACGATGGTTGAACCCATATAGACCATGTTCACGCGATCTCCGAGCGGACATTCTTTGCCGGTCAGATCCTCAATGGTTTCAACCTGTTTGTTGACGGGAACGCTTTCTCCCGTCAATGCGGCTTCCTCCGCCTGCAGGCTTGCGCATTCGATAACTCTCGCATCCGCCGGCACCGCGTCGCCCGCCTCAAGCAGCACAACATCTCCGACAACAAGTTCTTCGCTCTTGACAAGGCGAACCATGCCCCCGCGCAGAACCCTGCTTGTTGCCGAGGACATCGCCTGCAATGCCTCGATCGCTTTTTCCGCTTTGCTCTCCTGATAAACACCGAGGACAGCGTTCAGCAAAACGACCGCAATAATTATTATCGTGTCCGAAAAACTTTCATTTTCAACAACCGAAACAACGCCGGAAACAATTGCCGCCGCGATAAGAATTATTATCATCGGGTCCTTGAGTTGATTGAAAAAACGCGAAAGCAGGGATTCCTTCTTTGCTTCTTTCAGCTTGTTTCTGCCGTTCCGTTCAAGCCTTGCTGCCGCTTCCGCATCGGAAAGCCCCTGCCCGCACGAGTCGAGTGACTGCAAAACGCGCTCTTTGTCTTCGTAGTAGTACCTCATTATTTGTTTCAATTCCCTTTCCACACCGTTCGCCTGTTTTGTTATTCTGCCTTTTTTATACGGCGTTCAACCGTCCGCAAAGCGAAAAACCTTTGAGTTACGCAAATCCATAAAAAACAGACTCCCTGCCGCACACGAAAACAAACCTGTGGTCTTTCGGTGCTGCATGAGTCTTGCTTGTTATGTGACGTTAAACGAAATATTCATGTCAGCCGAAGCCTTTGAAATTCCCGTCATCGGGGTAACGCCCGCACCAAACGCGGCTGCACTTCCGTGCGCTGCGTCAGTGTTGTTGATGCGTGCCGCGGAACCTGCGTCCCGTGAAACTACTCCCTCATTCGCTGATTGCAGTATTCGGTTCTGATTAAATATTTTATCATGTCAATGCATTGCAGTCAAGCCGCATACATGAAATATACAGTCCGGCCGTCCTCTGATATTCTCGGGACAATCGGGTGGCATTATCACCGTCCGCATTCTCATGCTTTATTCCGCATTCGAAATTCGGAGTTGTTTACCGTTTGCCGTTCCGTTCGGCATTTTGCGCCCTGTATGCGTTGATATCGGCATCCGAAAGCTCGTCCGCCATTCTGAAAAGATAAATATGCCAACCGGATTTTGCAAGGTAATAATACGGCTGCACGAACAGCACCCGCGCAATGCCGAAAGTCAACAGCCCCAAAAGATGCCAGTACCAAAAGCTTAAATCAAACAAAAACAGATCCCATTTATAGCCTTTGGTCAAACGGGCGGAAAACTCCATTGCGTCCTTCGGCGTGAGCTCGGGATTTTCCACCAGCAGGTACGGCGTGAGCCAATATTCGTAATGCTTTATGATTCCGGGAACGATGAAAAGCAGCGACCAGAGAAAAACGCGAATATTCACCATCATCATTCCGCTGAAGTTATGCCAATATCTCCGAAATCCGAACCTGATAAAATCGAGCGGTCTTATCTCTTCGGCCCAAAAAATCTGATACAGACTGTCCTGTGCACCCACTCTCATATTCTGTTGAACAAATATGCTTATCGGCAGCACTATGAGCATGTTTCGAAGAATTATCCGCAGCGAAAAGCACAGCAGAGGAATCGACAGCCCCGCAAACCCGCAGCGGCGTATCGTTGAAGAAATAATGCCGACCGCCCAATGGCTGCCCAGAAATTTGTGAACCATCCACGGGATCAGGTTCATCATGCAGGCAAAAGTCACGCTGAAAATGTATTCCCTTCCCATCGCTTCCCTGGCCATCTTCTTCAATTCCCGCCGCACACCGGCGATTTTATCCCATTTCATTTGCGCGCTCCTTTCGGTTTTTTGCAGAGGCAGCTTCCGAAGCACCGTCGATGTTTTTCAGCTGCATTCGGGAACGCTCCGGGCAATTCGCTTTCGGTAAAAAAGTTGAATTTACGGTGTTTTTTTGCCGAAACAGCCTTCAATCGGAGTCTTCTTGAATTCATTATACCTTATTTCGCAGCAGAATTCAAATACCGAATATAATAAACATTCTCCCCTCGGCGGTTCGCACTTAAAAATGTTTTCCCGGAAAGCACCGTTTAAAGACAGTTTTCCGGGAATAACAGTTTTTCGGCTTTTTTTACAAAATTATCATTCGGAGTATTTCGAATCGTGCAGGCATCCTCATCCGAAAATGCAGTTCAGCACCGCAAGCAGCCCGATTCCCGCCGCCGTCGGTATGACCGCCGCCGCCGCAGTCCAGCCGATACTCCCCGTTTCCTTCTTTATCGTCAGCAGTGTTGTGCTGCACGGCGAGTGCATCAAAGTGAACAGCACGGCGGAAACAGCCGTCATCGCCGTCCACCCGTTGCCCGAAAGCACTTCCGAAAGGGCGGCATATGAGCTTATTTCCGTAAGGCAGCTCCCTGAGGTGTATGCCATCAGCATTATCGGAATCACAAGCTCATTTGCGGGCAGCCCCAAAATGAATGCCGCAAGTATCACCCCGTCCAGCCCGATAAGCCTTGCCGCGGGATCAAGCCATGAGCAAAACCACGAAAGCAGCGTTTCCCCGCCCGCGCTGATATTTGCAAGCGCATACACCGCAAGTCCCCACGGAGCCGCAACGGCTGCCGCGCGCCCGAGAACATGCAGTGTTCTGTCCAGCACGCTCCGCACAATGACCTGCCCTATTCGCGGCACGCGGTAAGGCGGCAGTTCAAGCGTAAATGCGGAGCTTTCGCCGCGAAGCAGGGTTTTTGAAAGGATGAACGACACCGCAAGCGTTGCCGCAGCCGAAAAAACAACAACAAGCGCAAGCACACCCGCCGCCGTGAGCGAACCTGCTGCGGATCCGCCGCTGTTGCCTGCAAGAAAAAGCGAAATCAACGCGATAAGCATCGGAAACCGTCCGTTGCAGGGCACAAACGAATTCGTCAGGATCGCAATCAACCTTTCCCTTTTCCCCGAAATGATTCTGCACCCGACAACACCCGCCGCATTGCAGCCGAAGCCCATGCACATTGTCAAAGCCTGTTTGCCGCAGGCATTGCAGCGCGCAAACCCCTTATCAAGGTTAAACGCAATCCGCGGAAGCACTCCGAGGTCCTCCAACAGCGTGAAAAGCGGGAAAAAAATCGCCATCGGCGGCAGCATGACCGCCACGACCCATGCCGTTGTGCGATACATGCCCGAAAGCAGCGCGTCCGTTATCATATTCGGCATTCGAATTGCGTCGAACAGCTTCCGCAGCAGAGCTTCAAGCGCAAACAACCCGCGCGACAACAGTTCGGAAGGGTAGTTTGCCCCGCGTATCGTGAGATAAAACACGCCGAAAAGCATCAGCAGCATCAACGGCAATGCGGTAAATTTTCCCGTCAGTATTTTATCTATGCGCCGTGTCATCCGCCGTACATCGCCGACCTCGCCGCATTCGCCGCAGTGTTTGCAGGCTTTGCAGCCGCATTTCATGCAGCCCGCGCATTTTTTTCGACCCAGGCGCTCTCTCCCGCAGCTTTCCGGCGGCACAACCGTCACAACTCCGCAGCAAAGTTCACGACAGGCATCAAGAATGCTCTTTGAAACCTCATCCTCAAGCGATACCTCAGCCTCCGGCGGCGGGTTTTCCTGTTCACCGTCTTCGTTTTTATCGGATTTATTCGAACAGCCGAATGGCATTCTCCCGCTGTTTTGCAGGTACTCCGTTACGCTTTTCGGGTATTGAATGCGGTAAACATTTTCGGGCGGGTTTGCCATCACGCGTTTCACGGCTTCAAGCAATTCGCAAAGCCCCTCTCCGCTCCGCGCCGAACAAAGCACGACCGGGACGCCAAGCCGCATTTCAAGCCGCTCCGCGTCAATATGTATTCCGCATTTTCGTGCTTCATCAATAAGGTTTATGCATATGACGACCTTCTCCGTGATTTCGATAATCTGAAGCGCAAGCGCAAGGCTCCGCTCAAGGCAGGTTGCGTCAAGTATAACCGCCGCCGCATTCGGTTTCCGCTCTTTAAGAAAATCCCGTGCAACCGCTTCCTCCCGCGAACGCGGGCTCAGCGAGTAGCAGCCGGGAAGATCCACAAGCTGCCACGGCTCCTTTTTGCATTTGCCGCTGCAAAGTTCTATTGTTTTGCCCGCCCAATTCCCCGTGTGTTGTTTCAATCCCGTAAGCGCATTGAACACGGTGCTTTTGCCGACGTTCGGATTGCCCGCAAGCGCAATAACGGGAAGATTCGTTGCTTCAAACCCGCCTTGCGACGCACTGCGCCCGACAGATGAATTCGTAAGTCCCATTTCATCACCCCTCTTTATTTTCCGCGCCGCTGTTGCATCGGGCAGCGAAACACATATTGCAGGCTCCGTCCTCCGCACGAACCTTAATTTCCGCCGCATCCTTTCCCCGCAAAGCCGTCACGGTTCCGCGCACAAGGTATGCGCGCGGATCTCCGGGAGGGCTTTTAAGCACGCATTCAACATGCTCCCCTGCCGAAAAGCCCAGATCCATCAGCCTCCTGCGCATGCCGCCGCCTGTGTTCAGTTCAAGAATGATCCCCGCCTGCCCCGGTTCAAGTTTATCCAATGTCATTACAAACTCAGCAGCCGGCTCATTGTCTCCGTTATACTCTTCAGCTCCGCCTTCGCCGCCGGCTTCGGTCATTTCTTCGTTGTTTTCGGCTTTTTTGCCGCCTTTCTTCCATCCCTTTCCATGCATCGGACCCAATACCCCCGTATGTTCGTTTGCTGTCATACTATGCGCACACTCTTTCCGCCGTGAAATGAATTTTTCGATGCCGTTGTGAGCACTGACTCCTACAATTATTTCGGCCGCGACGAGACTTATCTTGACGAAAAGCTTCTTCCGTTTGTCAAGTGCGGCGGATATGTTTACATTGCAATTCCCGGCATGGTTCGGGATTGCCACGACAGCCTTCCTTCCGAGCTGCTTCTCTCGTGGACACCGGAACAGCTTGACTATATGCACGATGTATCGTATTGGACGGATATGGTTTCAAAATGCCGCGGCGCAAAAGTGCTGACCGTTGAACAAATGCAGAGCAACGAAGAAGTTTGGGCGGACTGACTTGCACAGGATAATGAGTATGCTGTCGGCGACAGGCGTTCAATGGATGCCGGTGCGGGAAAATATCTCAATTTCATCAAAATAGTTTTGCAAAAAAAATGATTTCGCTTTTTGGGGAATTGTGCAAATAACTCTTTCGGGCATAAGCATAACGATTCAATTAGCTTATGCAGATTATGCATATTACTTCCGCGAAAAAACACGGGCACACCGTTCGGTGCCCCCGTGTTCGTAATTATGCCGTTATTTTGATGTTATCGTAATGCTGTGCCGCATCCGTTTCTGCGGCGAACTCATTCTGCAAATTTACCGAGCGTTTTCTTTGTGGTTAAGGAATGCACCGTAAATGTACAGTCCGGGAATGATCAGCCCGATCACAAAGCTCAGCACGTCAAATTTGTCGCCGCCAATCACTTTAAGCACGCTGCTGATAACGGCAAGAGCGATAACAATGATGCCCCATGTGATGCATTTCTTTGCATTTTCGGGCTTGTTGCAATGCTTAACACCGTTGATGCCTGCAATAAGCTGAATGATGCCGCCGACAAGCGTAGTTGCAAGACCCAGATAGAATGCAAAACTAAGTGTTGAAGCGCCGGCGACTTTTGCAACCAGTACGCCGACGCCGCCGATGATAACCCCGAAAAGAATCGAAAGCGCCGCTCCGATTATCATAAGAATGCCAGTAACCTTTAAAAACTTTTGACCTTTCATTTTTCTTCCTCCGAAATATTCTTTATTTACTGTTTTTACTTACCGTCCGCCGAGATCCGGCGGAAAAATATCATACGCTGTGAGCTTGCTGCCGTCAGCGGAGAACGTGCACACATTGGGTTCGTCCCGCAGTTCGGGCATGATCGTTGCCGAATATTGTCAACGACTGCTCACCGTTCTGAGCCGCAGGCTCATTCTGCATTTTTCATTTGCCCTTGCCGTCAAACTCTCATGTCACTTAGATGTCGGCACCGAGATCGTCCTTCCGTTTACCGGCAGGAACGTCCTTCAATGTGCCGCGAACCGCAAAGGAGCCGGTGCAGCAAGGGCATGATCGGGTGCAGGGATTCTTCCGCTTCTTTTCATTCCCGTTCTCTCTTTCTTCTTTGATTTATGAATTTGTCCCTTTCGGGCAAAAACCGGTGTTTGAGCCTGCCGAAAAGTCGTAATGCGCCGTATCTCAGCAATGCTGAAAAAACTTTAAATGATTACACCCTTTCAAGAAGCAGCATATCCATGCAGTACATCAGGCTGCCGTCGGGCTGAACCTTGATTTCAAAATAGGGGTCGATCTCGCTGCCCATTATTTCGCCCTCAATATCCTCAAGATAGTAGAATTTCCCATCGACTTCCTTCCACGGTTTGGATTCCGCAACAAAGTATCCGTCGCGAACCCTTTCGCCGTGCTTTGCTGCGTCTTCAAGTTCTTCCGCCGAAAAGCTTAAGAGCATATCCAGGCTTCCTTCCGGAGTGAACTCGAAGATCGCATTCGCCATCGGCGCAAACTCTTCAAACACTTCTCCTTCGGGCATATTGTCCGGGGTGCACTGAATAACGCCGTCAAGTGTCGGAATATTGAGTTGTTTAACCTTCCATTTGCCGATAATGTCCATTTTATTCTCCTTTTCGAATAAGAATACCTTGACGGATCGAAAAACAGCATTTTTCGGGTTTTATGCCCACGGATCGGCTTCCTTCGGAGTCCTTACGCCTGTAAGCAGATATTGTTCCCAAAGGAACCATTTGCCGTCGCTGCCCCTCTGGCGCAGTTTAATGGGTCGGGGTGAATCGGCACCGCCGCAGGGAATGAACAGTTTCATATACCCCTGTTCCTCAGCCGAAACATGATTGCTTTCGATCGTAACTTTGTAAGGTTGTGCCGGAGTGTAGTTGTTGTCCGGAGTTGAGCCTGCAAAATAGGTGAACGGGAGATAAGTCTTTCCGTCGCGGAACCTGTCGTTAAGAAAAGAAATATCCTGACCGTTGAGCGGGCGCGGGCCGCGCAGCCAATTCAGCATTTCCGTTCCTGTGGCCCTGTCCGCTGCATATGCGCAGAGCGCAAGCACTGTCAGGGCAGCCGTTGCGAACGGCGTGTCCAGCTTTGCCTCGGGCAGAGCCTGCATTTCGGCAAGGCTTTCGGGAAGAGCGGAGAAAGTGAATGTTTCCCTCTTCGTTCCGATTGTATTGCCTACGGAACGCGCCGCATCCTTCGCCGTCTTTTCCGCTACGTTTTTAAGTCTGTCAAAAATACTCATTTTTATCTGTTTCCTTTCAATAGAATTTCTTTTTCTCATGCAGTGCCGCCGCATCTCGCCGCATCCCTGTCCGATCCGCCTGCCGCGCCGGTTAACCGGGCTGAAGCAGGGATGCGCCGAAATGCTTATGGAGGTCGGAACTGTTGAATCAGTTTAAGCTTAACAATCTGCGTGCATTTTATTTAAAAGCTTCCGCCGCCCCCGCCGTGGGTGGAACCAGAGGAGGATGTGTGCGTGCTGCTTCCGCCGTCCGAACCGCCGTTGTTTTTCGGCTTTGAAGTAACTGCAACCGTGCGGTAAAGGAACAAATCGCGGCTTACCGTGATATTCATGCTGCCTGGGCGAACATAGCTGTTTGCCTCCGCTTTGTATCGAACGGTCTTAAGTTTCGATTTCATAACACTGACGGCAATAAGTGCGATAACAAGACCTATGCCGAGTGAAATAGGGATATATTTGAACGAAAGGGGTTTTATCGGAAGGTTGGAAGTATCGTACGGTCTGCCTTTTTTTGCCTGATCGGTGAACCTGTCGCAGAGATCCGCAAACCCGAAAAATGTGCCTGCGTAATCTGCCGATTTCATCTTCTCTTTGAGCTCCTCACCGATGTATTGGATTCCCGCATCGGTAAACACGGTGATTCCGTATCCCCTTGTTGAAATATGCCACTTCCTGTCGCCCGTGCTGATAAGCAGCAGCACGCCGCTTCGATCCTCGCCGCGACCGAATCCGCAGTAGTCGAAAATGTCATCCGCACAAGCCTCCGCAGTTGAGCCGTTAAGGCTTTTCACCGTGCAGACAACATAGTCCATTCCGTACTTGCTGCTGAGCTCACCCAGTTTTTTCATAAGTTCGGCACGCTGTTCCGGTTCGATCATACCGGCACCGTCCAGAACGCATGTGAACTCATCCATTGATCTTATCTCTTCCGGAAGCCTTTCGAGCCCCTCAAGCCCCTCATCAACGGGAGTATCGTTGGGATAAATTTCAAAAACATAGCTTTCTGCAAGGTCGATATATGCCTTGATGCCGCCAAAATAGGTTTCGGGTCCGTTATATGCATCGCGCAGCGCATCTTCCTGTTCTTTCGTCAGCATGTTCTGCATATTGCCGCCGCACAGTATGTGCCACGACGAATCCGGACCGATCGCAAAAAAGATTCTGCTCTCACCGTTTCCCATATTGGGATAGTTTGCCATGTAATCAACAATGCTGTCGCCCGCCGCTGCTTCATCCTCCGCCAGCAGGAACAAAATATCCGTTCCGCAGGTTTCCGATGCATGTTCCGCATATTCGTTGAGCTCCGCAAGCTCTTCCGCGGGTATTGAATCCGTCTCATCCGCAACATATACTCTGCCGCCGTACGCGCTCACGGGCACAAATGCCGTCAGGGCGATAATTGCGGCAAAAAGAATCGCAATGATGCTTTTGGGGGAAAGAGTGTTCTTTTTCATTTTTGCATTCCTCCTTACAGGATTCTGAAAAGCCGCAGCAGCCAGCATATGCCGTAAATAACGGCTCCGCAGCCGACGGTCAATCCGAGCGTCCACTTCGCTGCGGCGGATTTATCCACCGGCAGATCGCCGACGAATTTGCCCGTCTGCCCGTTCATCGCAAAGGTGTATCTTTGTCCGTTCCACGTTGTGTTCAAAAGCCAAACGGGATAAAGCGCATATTTTGCCTTGCCGTTATGCAGCTGAACGCTGCTTGCTTCTTTCCGCACACTTGTGTAGCCTTCAACGGTTGAAGCAAAAGCTTCCTCAACGGAACGCTTGACTCGCTCGTTTGCACGGCCGATGCTGTGATCCGCATCAACATCGTATTTATCCGCCAGATAACCCGCAAGGTATGCCGTTTGAAAATCCACCGCTTCCGAAAAATCGAAAGGCTCGATGGACTCCATAAGGTCATCCGCCATTTTTTCGGAACCGTCAACCGGAACATTCTCGAACCCGATGCTGCCGCCGCGCTGAACCATGTAGTGACTCGTTTCGGTATAGTTGTTCTCGCTGTCCTCGTATGTATGAACAATCTCTGCGTGGTAGCGCACGTTTGCATCCGCATCCGCATCGAACAGCCAGAAGGGCACATAAATTCCCTTTATTTCATCAATGTGATTCTGATCGCGGAACAGCTTCGGCAAAAGGCGTTTGCCTTCAATATGCCGCATATAAGCTGCCTTTGCCGCCTTTTTGTCCAGCTTGAACGGAATCACATAATCCGGTTTGAGCATTCCGGAAAGTCTGCCCTTCATAATGACCGGATTATCGCAGAAAGGGCATTTTGTTGCCGCCGTTGTCTCATCCGCAACTATTTCGCCGCCGCAGGAATTGCAGCTGTAATTGCAAAGGCCGTCCGCCTCGCCCTGCTGCCATTCACTTCCCGCATCGGTCTGCCATTCCATGTTGTCGGCCGAGTCGCCTTCCAGCTCCTCTTCATAGCCTTTTAATGTTTCAATTTCAAATTCCGTATCGCAATACGGGCATTTCAGTTTTTGTGCAGTGCTGTCGAAGGCGATCGCGCCTCCGCAGCACGGGCATTTATATTCCTGTAAATTCTGCATAAATCTCTCCCTGCAAAACCGTTGTGGAAAAATTTTTTCCGTTAAATCAGTTCCTTATTATTAAAACGATGCGAGCTTTCCGAATTCGGAAAGCTTTTCAAATCGCCGAAACATTTGCTTTCAGTTCGTCATGCGGTCGCATTTCACGGCCGGCAGCAAAGAATGCTATCCGCATTCTCCGCCGCCGCACTGGAAGTTCAGTGTAAGGAGTTTCTTATTTTACTTAACGTCTTTTTCGTCGAACACGTCTCCGCATTCGGGGCAGAATTTCGGCGGGTGCGCAGGATCTGCGGGTTCCCAGCCGCATTTGTCGCAGCGGTACAGAGGTGCGCTCGCAGGCTTTTTTGCACCGCAGTTTGAACAGAATTTACCTTTGTTGACCTTTCCGCAGGTGCAGGTCCAACCGTCCTGTGCAGGTTCGGGTTTCTTTGCGCCGCACTCCGGACAGAATTTGCCCGTTGCCGTTGCACCGCAGCTGCATTTCCAGCTTTCGCCGGCGGGCTTGGGTTCGGGTTTCTTTGCGCCGCACTCGGGGCAGAATTTGCCGCAGACTACAGCTCCGCAGGAGCATTTCCATCGTTCCATGCCATCGAAGTCCCGCGGCTGCTCAACCTGTTGTTTCTGCTGCTGTTGCTGCTGCCCCATGTTGTAAAGGTTCTGTGCTGCGCCGAAACCGCCTTGGCCGCCCATGCCGACCATGCCCATGCCCATGAAGCCCGTCATTGCACCGGCAGAGTTGCCCGCGGCGGTCTGCATTGCATCGGCGGTCGCGTTCGTCATCCTTCCCGCCATTGCAAAGGGGTTGGAGCCGATGTTCACCGCGTCCTCGATTTCGTTGATCTTCTTCATGTCCGCATCGGTCAGCGTGATGGGATTGAGCGCGATTTTCGCAACGGAAATGCCGCGGTTTTCGATCCATTCCTGTTTCAATGCGTCGTTCATTGCCGCCTTAAGCTCGTTTGCCTTTGCGGGAATCTGTGCCGGGCGCAGCTCCTGTTCGGCAAGCGCACCGAGCGCGGGCTGAAGCGCATCGACAAATTCGACCTTGAGCTGAGCGTCTATCTCATCGCGCGTGAACTCCGTTGCAACGTTGCCGCAAAGCCTTGAGTAGAAGACCAACGGATCGGAAATAACATAGGTATAAACGCCGTTGCAGCGAACCTGCACCGTTCTGCTCATGCCGATCCGCTTATTCACAACCTCAAACATGATGGGGTTGGCAGTGCCGAATTTGTTGTTCAGGATCTCCTTGGTGTTGAAGTAATAGACTCTCTGATCCTTTCCCGTATCGCCGCCGTAGGTAAAGCGTTTCCAAAGTGTTCTGAAGCTTTCCTTCAGGCTTTCTCCGAATTTTCCGCTGAATATACTGGGTTCGGAGGATGTATCGAAGGTGTATTCGCCCGGTTCGGCGCAAACTTCCACGATTTTGCCTTGGTCAACGATTATCATGCACTGTCCGTCCGCAACGGCAATGCCCGATCCGTTTGAAATGATATTGTCGTTGCCTTTTGTGTTGGAAGAGCTCCGGTTATCTGTTTCTGTCCCCTTCTCATAAGGACATCATTGGGAAGCGCATCACAATAGAAAAACTCTTTCCACTGGTCTGCCAGAGTTCCTCCCAACGCTCCGATTCCTGCCTTAATAAGTCCCATGGTTCTTGCTCCTTTCGATCGTTCGTCAAATCATTTATACTTTTCGGCTGCGCATTTTTTGTTCCAAATCCGGCACTCCGGTTTTGTCCTTCAGTTTATCTTATAAAACTGTTTCGGGCATTTAAACGCGCAATCGCATTTTATTATAACATTTTTTTCGGCTGATTTCCTGTCCCGTGCGGCCGCCGCATACTCTGTTTCAAATTTTTGTGCACGGCTTTACAGCGTATCAATAAAAGCTGCAAGATATGCGGATGAAACCGAACCGTAAAGGAACCCGTCAATCAGTCCGTCTTTTTTTGCACGGCGCACCCTGTCCGCAACGTTCTTTTCGTTGTTTTCGTCCACGGTGAGCACAATTTTGCACCTTCGGCAGATTTTTTTCAGCTCGCTTCGGGTTTTCATGCGGTCCTCAAACGTCCACGGCGTACAGCTTGTGACCTCTGCAATCAGCACGTCCGCACGCACATCTCCGCACAACTCGGCCGTTTTTTGCGGCAGCTCGCTTTCAAAAACCTCGAAATCGGAGTCAAAATTCCGCAATGCCGCTGCAATTGCATCCGTAAATAATGCATTCTGCATATCAACAACTATTCGCCGCATTCGCTCGCCTCCGTTTTTCTTTCGATTTTCGCCCGAGTTTTGTCCTCGCATCTGATAATGTTTTCGCTGCCGTCCGCCGCATATTGCCCGCCGTTCGGCTTAGTCCCGCCGAAAACCCACTCCGTGGGTTGGTGTGATTATACATTATTTGCCGCCGCTTCGCACTGTCCGAAAGTGCAATTTGCAAAAACATACGGAATATTATCGAATTCACCGTATACGCAGCTTTTCGGCATTCCCGACCGACAAAAAAGCCGCATTCGCGAAAATGCAGCCTCTCGATGTTTTTTCGGTCGTTCCGATTGTTTATTGCAAGTCGCTCGAATCCTCGGGAATCCTCGGGATGATAAATTTTTTGTTCGTAACGGCAATTGCAAGGCGGGTTTTGTTCGCATAACCCGTTTTTGACAATATGTTTGAAACATGGTATTTGACCGTGCGTTCCGAAATATTCAGCTGCTCCGCAACCTCCCCGTATTCAAGCCCGTCGCACACAAGCCTAAGCACATTTATTTCGCGCGCGGTCAGTTCCGTGCTGTCCGCAAGGCCAAGCCGAACCGTCGGCGTTGCATCCGGAAAAATCTTCTCCCCTGCCATGGTTCTGTCAATAATATCAATGAGTTTTTCACGACTTATATCCTTGTACCAGAAACTGTCCGCACCTGCCGCTTTTGCCCTGTCCAAAAATCCGACTTCGGCCATTGATGTTACAATAATGATTTTGATATTCGGAAACTTCGCTTTAATCTCTGCCGCAGCCTCTATGCCGTCCCGATTGCCCGCCGTGCAGACATCCATCAATATCAAGTCAACAGGAATGCGGCAGCAGCGCGCAAGCGCAAGTCCGGCGTCGCTGATGCTGCCCGCAGATTCATATCGTCCGCTTTCCGCGATCATGCGCTCCATATTCTCCCGCGGCATTCTTTGATCCTCGACTATCAGTATTTTTTTCATTTTTCGAGCCCCTGTTTTCACCGTTTTTATCTTTTTTCTGTCATTCCTTCTCAATTTCCCCGTTTTTCGACGGCAGTTCAATCGACAGCACATACTGCGGCAGCGATTCGATTTTCATTTTTCCTCCGCAATCCGCAACATAACGCAAAAGGTTCAACAGCCCGCCTTTCGGCACAACAACGCCTTCCGGGGGCTTTCCGTTGTTCGTTATATATAACAATATGCTTTTGTTCTTCCGCACAATTTCCGCATGTATAAGCGTTGCATCCGCATGGCGAACACCGTTTGTGAGGCATTCACGTATTGCAATAAGGAAAACTTTCCGCAAATCCGTATCTTCCGGCAGTTCACCGAAAAGCTCAATGCGCATGCCTATCGCCTCTGCATCCTGCATGAGCTCCGCGAGTTCTCCTTTTTCGGAAACGGATTCATTATCGGATTTTATCATGCGCACGGCATTGCGGAACGCTTGCAGTGCTTTTGCGCCCTCCTCCGCTGTCTGCGTTCCCAAAAGAGTCTGCCGAATCGCAATCAAGCCCGCGCCTATTCTGTCGTGCAGGCGGGTTTTTGCCGCAAGTATCTCGCTCTCCCTTGTCAATTCAAGCACATGCTCCGAAAGTTTTTTCAATTCGCGCGAAATAAGCTTCAACTGCTCCGTTTGCCGCCGAAGCTCAAGATTCTTCTCATACAAACCCGTAACGTTTGAAAACATTGCCTCAATATAGCGTCTTCCGTCGCTTGCGGCAATTTCCTTTCGGGAATACTTCCACACACTCCCGTCGGGAAACAGATAAGTCTGTCTTTCCCCGGAAAGGCGTATCACCCCGATTTGTCTGCTGTTCGTATTCCCTTCCGGGCAGTCCTCCAAAGCTGTGCAAATCTCCGCATACATCTGAAGATCTCTGCCCGCAAGCATGCGAAAAAGCCTGTACATTTGCAGATTGCAAAGCTTTACCGTCCCTTCCTCCGTAAACCAGCAAATTGCGGACGGCAGCGAATCTATCGCCTGCTTCACGGAATTCCTTCCGATAGTTTTTCCCGTTTGTTTGCGGAGCAGCAGTATCTCAAGCATTCCCGTAACCGCAGCGGTGCAAACGATTATCCACAGCAATCCTGTCAGCAAATCAATCGAACCATGCGTATCACCCTGCCTGTCGATTTTCGAAAAAACCACGTTCAGCAACACGAACAGAAGCAAAAAGGCGGTCGTGTTCAACGCCTGCAGCCATTTTTCCCTTCGCATTTGAAAGACGAGAACGGCGGCAGCAAGTGAAATTAGCACCGCTCCGAACAATGCGGCAGGCAGCAGCGAACGCCCGGCTGTCGAAATCGAACAGAAGATCTTCATTCTTTTGCTCCCTCCTTTCCAACTGCAAATGTGAACCGCCAAACGTCTTCTTCCGTTTTTCCACCGCTGTAAACTTTGGTATTCCCGCTCAGGTCGGCAGAGGTTTCAACCTCGATGCAGAATACTACCCTCTCTTCAACAATGTGTGCTTTCAGCCAAACCGAACGCAGGTCATCCATTGCAGCTTCGATTATTTCTTCAAAAAAATCATAGGTGCTAATTGCGTCTTCCGTTCGTATCCGCACACGCACGGGTACGGACAGTGCGCATTCTGCACCGAAAAGTTCAATATTCGCAAACGATTCGTTAAGGCAAAGCCCGAGTTCGGCAGTATCGGTCACGTTGCTTTTCTCTCCGATGAACATCAGGTTGCCGCGTCTTTTTATATATGCACCGACGACCGCTGCCTTTGCAAGCAGCTTACGCCGTTCCTTCGGTTCCGCGGAATCTTCGTATTGCCCGAAAATATCATCCAGCAAATCTATGCCGCGCGCCGTTTGTTCCTGAAGCAGATCGTACAGTCTGTTTTTTTCGCGCAGTGCATTGATTCTTAATTTTGTGTTATAATTTTCACGTTCAAGATTGTTACTCTCCGCAATCTCGGCACGGTTCGATTCAAGCTCCTCCAGCAATTCGTTAATCGCTGATATATCTTCCATCCAGAGCACATGTCCGCCCGGAATCCTGCTGCTCCGCAGCAAAAAGCCGTCTCCGGTGTCAACATCGCCCACCTCTGCAAGCCGCATCAGTTCGGCAGGCAGCTCGGGCGCATTTGCGGAAGCATAGCAAACATTGTATTTTTCATCCGCAATCTGAACACGCATGGTCGCTGCCGAAAACAGCGCACCGTAACCTGTATTTGTCGGGATCAACCCGCAGGCGATACATGTTTCAAGCAATGTCGCCACAAAAAGGCATTGTACCGCCGTCAGATCGCCTCCGACGACCCGCATCCAGCGTGTACCGTTTGCATACACTGCCGCATACACAACCGAACATGTCAGTATTATTGCAGGCAGGTATTTTCTTTTCGACGAAAACCTGCTTTTTGCAAGCAGCAGCACCAGTGCCGCAACCGCGAAGATAATTTCCCAGCCGGCAACAAACAGAAACCCGATCGAATACACTCCGTTTGCATCCGAACGCGGCTGCCCTTCGGGAAAACGAAAAATCCACTCGTGAAAATCGTTTGTGAGCACAAACAGCAGCAGGCACACCGTGGGAATGCAGAGCAGCAATGCCCTTCGGGGAAGCCTGTACTTCTCTGTTTTTCCGAGCGATAATGCAACAAAGAAGGACAGGAGCGGAATGAACAGCATCGGAAAATAGTAAAGATACCACAGCTGTCTCTTTGCATCAATGTCCGCAACAAAAAAATATTTCATTGTGCGCACAATGAACCAAAATATCATCATTCCGACAATAGCCGTCAGGTACCGTTGAACCTGTGCCTGCATCACACGCTTTTTGATTGAAATTCCCCAAACAAAATAAAGCCCGATATAAAGCACGGAGCGTATCAAGCCCATTGTATCCGCAGCAATACCCTCCTTTGAGATTACCCGCGCCGCTATTGCACAGGCAACAACGACAGCAGTTATAAGATAACTCCTCTCTTCAGCATTAAGATTAAGCCCGCGTTTCAATTCTCTTTCCCCGTTTCTTTTCACTTTTATGAAAAGCTCGATTCCTTGTCGTCCCGATAGCAGCGTTTCGCCTTCGTTCCGTCCGGCGCAGTATATTCAAAAACGCCGTTTTTGCTGCCTTGCCGCGCTCCAATTGAGATTTTTGATAAGTTCAAGCCCTTTTTCATAAAGCCTTTGCCCTTCGGATTCGTCTTCATTTTCGGGACCATGGTTTTCGCGTGCCGCGAAAGCTTCCTTTCTTTCAAATCTTTTTCCTGCCGTCCGCTGACAAGCATATTATGCCATATCCCGCGTCCGTGCAGGTCGCTCCGACGGCGACATTTATTTTTTTCGGAAGCCGAACCCGGTTCATGCAGCTTCATTTATTCTGTCGGATTTTTCTGCAAATTCCCCGCTGCATCATCCCTGCAAACGCCGACAATATCGCCGATATCGCAATCGAGCACTTCGCATATGCGAACAAGCACCTCCAGCGAAACATATTTATCCCGACGGAGGTTCGTCATTGTGTTCGGCGCAAGCTTAGTTGCCCGACGCAGATCCGCCTTGCTCATTTTTTTGTCCACAAGCAGTTTCCAAAGTTTGTTATAGCTTATGTTCACGGCAGCACCCCTTTGCTCTGTTGTTTTATGGTTTCTGCTTTCGTTTTGTTTTTGCCGACTTTTCGGCATTTGTTCATTTCCTGATTGGTTCTCTGCTTTTCAATCGAACAGAACTCCCGGATTCAACTGCATTTCGGACCGCCAAAGGATTCCGCGTTCGCTCAAAAGCCTCGCTTTTGCCTGCGCTGTTTCAAGCGGATGCGCATTTTCTCCGCATTCTTCCTCGAGCAGCCGCTCAACCTCATCGATAACCGCAAGATACTCTTCCGAAAGCTCAACTCTGTCGCGCACAAGCATCGGATAGTTTTCAAAAACGTTTTTTTCGATTTGAATTTGTTTATCCAAAGGCAGAAGCCCCGCCGCAAGTTCCCGCAGGTCGGCACATTCGTCCCTTCCGTAGCGATTGCGCGCCTTTAATGCGCAATAATAATCCGATTCGATTCCTTCCCTGTTTTTGAACCGTGCCGCAAATTCGGCATCAAGCTCAAGCACCTTTTTCCGCAAAGGCAGCGCACAAGCAGTCCGTCCCATGTTTTCATAGTTCTCGGCAAGATAACGCAGCACCGCGATGCTGTCCTCGACAGTGTCCCTGTCGTGTTCATGCTCCGATTCAAGCTGATTAAACACCGTCTGCCTTATTTCGGCAAGTGCCGCCGCGTCCCTGTATGTCGGCGCAGCGAATTCATGTTCCTTCCGCGCTTCAATTTCTCCGTGCAGCGCAGCCAAACGCGCCGCGGATTTTTCAGTGTATGCCATTTATCCGCCCTCTCCTTAACAGCTGTTATTTTTGTAACTTTACATATTTTTTCCTGCTGAAGTTCCCGCCGTTTCGGCATTCTTGTTCGGTCGGTTATGTTCTGTCAACCTTATAGACAGCTCCGTCAAAATCCTTTTCATCCCTGCCGAACAGCACATACGCATACCCGTCAACGTTCTCAAGATAGGGAACTCCTTCAAAATCAAGCGGGTCGTATTGCAGCAGGAGCTTCGGAAGGCTTGCATCCTCTCCCGCCGCACCGGACGGCAGCCCCAGAAGTTTTGTCCCGTCCGCATCGGGCGGCGCAGCACCGAACGAAATCAGCCAATCCTCGTTAAGTCCGCACGGAAGCGGTGAAAGCTCGTTAAAATCATCAATAATCGTATCCGGCTCTCCGTCGTAATATTCGACCCAAACATAGAGCTGATCTGACGGATACATCTCCGCATCAAGGAAGAAATACAGATAGCCGCTGTGCGGAAGTATGTTGTCCGGGTCATATTCGGCAATATCGGAAAGCCTTATCTGCGCAAGGAAGATTATGTCGTCATAGAATCTTTCAACCCATTCGTTCGGCACTGTCGGCGAGCCGAAGAACTTGCTTTGCGTGTAATCATGCTCCCCCGCAGCCTTTTCGACCTTGATTGCAATTGAATACCTGCATTCCTTTTTTTTGCGTCTCCCCGCAGACGGTCTGCCTTGCGGTTCATCAGTGTCGAACTCGAACAGATACCGATAACCTCCGTCACATGAACGCGGGTTGTAGAATCCGCCGGTACCGCATTCAATAATAAACTCTTTTTCATCGGCCGAATTTTCACATTGCACCCGAAGCACAACGCGCTCCTCATCGGCCGAAACAATGCCGAACCTCCGCCTGCCGAGCGGAAATTCGATTATCTGCCCCGCCTCCGGGGTAAAAATCCGCTCCGCCGTTCTGCGGACTTTCCGTTCCCCCGTTTTTCGGTTGATCCCCCACGCTTCCTCAATTATCCTGAATTTCATATTTATATTTCCTGTTTATATTTCTTTCCTGCTTCTCCCGCGTTTTCGGATGGTTTTGCACAGCAGGCCGCAAAACTCGAGGCTGAAAAACCATCGTTTAATCCTTTTCAATCTGTCTTTGGTTTCCGAACAAACGAATTGCCATGTGTTCCCTCCGAATAAAACAGCCGAATGCTTTTCGCGTTAAATTGCGGTGATGCGCTTCACTTTCGTTTTTTCTCCGCCGTATGCTAAAAAGTCCGTTGCCTGTATATTTTTATTGTATCATATCCTCCGTGCCTTTGCAACAGATATTTAGAATATCCATAGCCGACTTTCGCAAAAACATGACATAGATTAGCAGTGTTTTAAGATTTTCGTTTGCGCCGCACCGGCATTGACTGCCGCTTCCGCCGAGCAGTATGCGGCATAGGCAGGCAGCTTGCAGAATACGCTCTCAAGAATTTTCCCGGCATTCACAGCATTGAGGCATTGGTCGGCAATGAACCCGCAAAATGTTTGTATGAAAACATGGGTTTCGAAGCTGTTCGGATCGTTTCCGGAAAAATGCCCGGGAACGAATGCTTTTCCGTGAAAGTGTACCTTTTTGAAAGGACTGCCTGAGCAGGGTTATCGATTCATGTTCGGATTTATTTCCCGCACCGAAGTTTCGGAAGCACAATGTTTATATGCAAAAACCCGGGCATTCTCGCTTATGCCCGGGTTTTGAATTGCAGCAACGGTTTCACCGTTTGATTTTTGCTTTCTGCGCTTCAGGGTTCATCTCACGCGCCCGCACTTTTCATCTGTTCGCGATGGTATTGCAGTGTGTAAAGCTGATAGTATCTGCCGTGTTTCTGAAGCAGCTCATGATGATTGCCCTGTTCAACGATTTTTCCGTTTGAAAGAACAATGATATTATCCGCATGCTGAATCGTGGAAAGTCTGTGCGCAACGATAAGCATCGTGCCGATGTTCATCATTTTTTCAAGCGAATTCTGAATCAGCTGTTCGGTTTCGGTGTCAATGTTCGCGGTCGCCTCGTCAAGGATCATGACGGCGGGCTTGTGGATTATCGTCCTTGCGAAAGAGAGCAGCTGCCGCTGACCGGCAGAGAAATTGTTGCCGCGTTCGCGCACGGGTTCATCCAGCCCGCGTTCAAGCTTGTTGATAAAGTGATCCGCGTTTACGTAACGGCAGGCCTCCATGACCTCCTCGTCGGAAATTCCCTCTTCGCGCAGCAGAATATTGCTGCGTATCGTGCCCGAGAAAAGGAAAACGTCCTGAAGCATCTGTCCGAAATGCCGGCGCAGCGATGCAGCCTTTATCTTTCGGATATCGATTCCGTCAATCAGGATTTCGCCCTTCTGGAACTCGTAGTTGCGGCAGATAAGCGAAAGAATCGTTGTTTTGCCCGAGCCGGTCGAACCGACGAACGCAACCGTGTCCTTCGGATTGACTTTGAACGAAACGCCCTTGAGTACCCATTCGCCGGGTACATAACTGAACCAAACGTCGCGGAATTCAATCTCGCCGCGAACCTCGTCAAGCTCAATCGCGTCCGGTGCATCCGTAAGCTTCGGTTTAATGTCCATAATTGTGAACACCTTTTCGGCGGAAGCAAATGCGGATTGAAGCCAGTTGAACTGCTCCGCAAGGTTCTGAATGGGGTTGAAGAAAGTGGCAATGTACATATAGAACGAAACGATCGTGCTTGCCGTCAGCGTCTGACCGAGGAATGTCGTTCCGTCAAGATAGCCCTTGCCGCCAAGGTAGAAAAGGCACATCACGGTTGTTATGTAAAGCATATAGACAAGGGGTCTGAATATGCCGAACACAAGTATCTGCTCCTGTTTCGCCCTGCCCAGAAGGTTGCTCTTTTTGTCGAACTCACGTTCCTTCGCCTCCTCGCGGTTGAAAATCTGAGTGATTTTGATGCCGGAAAGATTTTCGGAAAGATAGGTGTTTATATCGGTCGTTCTGTCTTTAATCTTTCGGTATGCTCTGCGCGAGAACTTGCGGAAGATAACGGTGAAAAGCACTATGAACGGCGCAATGCACAGCACCATCAGTGTCAATTCATAGTTCAGGAAAAACATTGCAACAAGGACGCCCGTCAGCACGAAAAAGTTCTTCACAAGATTCACAAGCAGCGTTGTGAACATCAGTGAAATTGCGTTCGTGTCGTTTGTGATGCGGGTCACAAGCTTTCCGACGGGAATCTCGTTCATCTGTTCGTGCGAAAGGCTCTCGATATGGGTAAAAAGATCCTCGCGCAGATGGGAGATGATTCGCTGACCTGTCTTTTGCAGCACAATAGCCTGAACATATGCGCCGACCATGGAAACAATCAGTATTCCTGCATACATTCCGACCATTATGAACAGTTTGTTCAGCTTGAAATCGGTAACGATCATATCCTCAATGCCGCCGATGATGAGCGGAGATACAATGTCGAATGCAATCGTGAACAGCATAACGATGCCCACGAAAACAAATCTCAGCGCATAGGGTTTTGCGTATGCCATAAGGCGGCGGGTAATCTCTCCGTCATTCATATGACGTTCAAACCCCATGGTTTGTTTTTTATCTTTTACGGTTGCATATGCAATTATAAGAACAACCGAAATCAGTCCGATAATGCCGCCCGCAAGCAGCAGGGGATAGTATTCATGCATAATCACTTACCTCCGAACTCATCCTCAAGCTTTTGCAGCTCAACGGTTTTGCGGTATTCTTCACAGCGTTCGAGCAGCTCATCGTGCTTTCCGACAGCGACAATGCGCCCGTCATCCATAAAGATAATCTTGTCCATATCCTGAATCGTTGAGATTCGGTGTGCAATAAGTATTGTCGTTTTCCCCGCACGTGTTTCACGCAGGTTTTTAAGTATCACCTGCTCGGTGCTCGTATCAACAGCGGACACGGAATCGTCAAGGATCAGTATCGGTGCATTCTTAAGCAGTGCGCGTGCAATGGAAATTCGCTGTTTCTGCCCGCCCGATACAGTCACGCCGCGTTCGCCGAGGACGGTGTCGTATCCGTCTTTAAACTCAACAATGTTATCGTCAACATCCGCAAGCTCCGCCGCCCGTTTAACGGCGGCTTTGTCCGTTTCATCGAATGCAAAGGCGATATTGTTTGCGATCGTGTCCGAGAAAAGGAAATTGTCCTGCGGAACATATGAACAGTTTTCGCGAAGGGAATGCAGCGTAACGCTGTTTACATCGTGTCCGTCAACAAAGAGCGTTCCGTCCGGAACATTGTATATGCGCAGGATAAGGTCAACCAGCGTTGTCTTTCCCGCACCGGTCTTTCCCACTATGCCGACGTTTTCGCCGGGTTCGATCGTGAACGAAACATTCCGAAGCACATCGAATTCACCGTACGGATAGCGAAAATTCAGGTTCCGCATTTCAATTTTGCCCTTCACCGAACCGATATCAACCGCGCCCGGAGCATCACTAACGTTTATTTCGGCATCGAGCAGCTCTCTTACACGGTTGAGAGAGGCTTTGCCGCGCGAAGTTTTTTCGATAAGCATCGAAACCGCCATGATCGGCCAGACTATGGAGCTGAAATATCCGATGTATTCAACAAGCTGTCCGGCATCGAATTTCTTTTGGTAAACAAGGTATCCGCCGTAGCCCAAGATAACGCAGATAACGGATTCCACAAGCAGTGAGATAAGAATGTTCAGCGTTACGGAAATTTTCGTATAATCAACGTTGACATTCTCGTTTAACACATTCAGTTTGCGGAACGCGGCAAGCTCTTTAAGCTCCTTTACAAATGCCTTTATAACGGCAAAGCCCGAAAAACTCTCCTGTGCAAAATCCGACAGATCCGAAAAGGCCTGCTGGCGGATCTCCCATTTGCGCATCATGGCTCTTCCGACGATCGTGCCGATTATAAGCAGCAGAACCATGGGAATCATTGAAAGTCCCGTCAAAAGCTTGTCCATGCGCCACATTTTAACGAGTGCAAGAATGCCGAGGAATGCAGCATCAAGGAACATCAGGATACCGTCACCGAAACATTCCTGAATCGTGTCAAGATCGTTGGTGAAAAGGCTCATGAGATTGCCGACTTTGTTCACCTGATAATACTGCTGAGAAAGATCCTTGCAGTGATTGAACATTTTGTTGCGAAGATCCGTTTCGACGCGGATCGCCGAGCCGTAGAAGCAGACACGCCAAAGGAATCTGCCGATGACCATTACAACAATGATAGTGATTATCGGAAGACAAATATTATCCAGAAGAAAATCAAGGTTAAACGGCACATATTCCCCGTTCACAAGTATGAGCTCGCCGTTCATGCCGTTAACAAGCATACGATAAAGCTCCGGTATCCTGAGCTGGAAGTAATCAACCAGGATAAGTGCAAGTACGCCCAAAATCAGCACGGGTGCATTTTTAAGGTAGTAGCGATTGATGTGTTTCCCGAATATCAATTTCCTGTTCCTCCTGCAACCGTTTCACTTCAATCACATGGCTGCAACACACGGCTGCAGCACATGGCTGCAATCTCTTCCCGAGCGTAAAAAAACGGCTGCCAAAAGCCAATTCGGCAACACATCGGGAGAGATTTCCCTTTCTAAATCGAAATGAAACAATAATTCATCTTTTATCTGTGATTATACTCCCTTCGAAGGAAAAGTCAAGCCCGGAGTTGTAATAAGGCGGTGTTTCCCGGGTCTGCCCTGTTTAAAGAGGCTTCAACACACCCTTTCGGCAAAAAAACTGCGCCGCAGGAGCTTTTCCTGCGACGCAATCCGTCGGTCATGTTGTTCAGAAATCTACTAATAATGAAGTTCTGCCGCCATTTGCATGAAAAGCAGGCGGAATCGGACTAATTAACAGAGAAACGGCAGCCTGCAAACACCCTTTTCAAAAAGGTTGATGCTTTTCGGCTGTCCTCAGCCCCTGCGCCTTGCGAAGCAGTCGCTGCAATAGATGGGCTTGTCGGTCTTGGGTTCGAACGGAACTTTGGTGGGTCTGCCGCATTCTGCGCAGATTGCGTCGTACATTACGCGGCCGGACTCGCCGCGGGCTGCGGGCTTGCGGTTCCTTCTGCACGCTTTGCAGCGAGCGGGTGCGTTGTCAAAACCCTTTTCTGCATAGAATTCCTGTTCACCTGCGGTGAAAGTGAATTCTTGGCCGCAATCCTTGCAAACCAGTACTTTGTCTTCAAACATTTGGTATAATACCCCTTTTTGTATTTTGGCACATGGAGTCGGCTGACCTGGTTTTTGCCCCCACACTCGCCTGTCGGTGGGTTCGCTACTGAGCTTTACGCCGCCCACTACTGCCACTCTCGCACCGCATTCGATTCGGAATGCCGCACGACAGGACTTACATCTAAGCCGCACCATGCTCACGGGAACTTTGCCCCGCTTATGTGGATCGTTTCGCCTGCGACTGGCATCGACTTTCAACCACAGACCCGACTCCCCTGCCGCCCTTATTATACCGCCGTTCCAATCGGTTGGCAATATGTTTTTCCTGCAAAAAATAATATATGTGTCGTGTTTTTTCGCATGTCACATCGGTTCCGAAGCAAGAGAAAATTTATTTTGTGTTTTTTACGGAATTATTTTGAATTTGCCGGTTCTGCACTGTCTGCTCACAAATGCGGTGTGCTTTGTTTTGAGCTTTATTTTGAAAGGATGCCTTTTCTTCCATTTCTGTTTTATTCCCCATATGCCGGATTTTGCAAAAACTGCATCCGCAGGCATGTAAAACCCGAAAGCTCTTCGGTTCAGGTTTGCCCGAAGTGCTTTCGCTGTCCGCGAAGCATTCGGATTATAAATCCGCAAAAATCGGTTGTCAAGCACTTAGGCGCATAAAATTTCGACAATTCTATGAAAACACGTTGAAAAATCTGCGCATTCGTGGTAAACTATGGAACACCGATAAAACAAACGCTGTTTTTAAGCCTGTTGCAAGGTTTTCAGCAGAACGAATCCGTCCGATGCAGTGCCGTTGTGCGGTGTGCTGCTTGAAAGCTTTTATATGTGCCGCAGCTTTAATACGGCTGCTCGGGTCGTAAATTCAGTTTATGGTTTGTTGTGATATTTTCAGTCACGGAAAAGGAAAGTTTATGGAAAGAACCATTACCGTCCGCGGAGTCGGCAATATCTCCGCAAAACCCGATTTCATCGTTATCGAAATGAATATCATGGGTCAAAGCAAAAACTATTCCGAAGCTCTGGCCGATGCTTCATCAGCGGTCGAAGCCGTTTGCAATGCCGCCGTTTCGGCGGGGCATTCAAAAGATGCGCTCAAAACCATAAACTTTGGTGTTTCATCCGAGTATGACAGCGTTCGCAATTCCAAGGGAACTTATCAACGCGTTTTTGTCGGTTACAATTGTTCGTACAATACGCGCCTGTCGTTCGATTTTGACAGGGATATGCTTGAAAGAACATTGAATGCAATTGCCGAAAGCAAGGCCGAACCCGAGCTTTCGATTCGCTTCACCGTGCGCGACGGCTCTGCTGTAAAAAGCGCTCTGCTTGAGGCCGCCGCAGAAAACGCACGCGAAAAGGCGCAGATTCTCTGCCGTGCCTCCGGTGTTGAATTGGGCAGGCTGCTCACCGTCAACTACGATTGGAGTGAAATCGATTTAATATCCCCCACCGGTTATGCAATTGAGCGCGCTTCTCTCAAGCGGTCGGCAGCAGTCCCGGACTGCATCGAGCCCGAAGACATCAAAGTTCGCGATACCGTTGCGTTCGTTTGGGAGATCGTGTAAGCAAACTCCCCGAAATAAGCTGAAAACACGGAGAAATTTATGAGAATTATTTTCGCAAGGCACGGAAAGGACGATGAACGCTATCGCGGCGGGTGGAGCGATCTCGAGCTTTTGCCCTCCGGAGTATTGCAGGCACAAAAAATGGCCGAAAAGCTAAAATCCTGCGACATTACCGAAATAATCGCCAGCGATCTTCCGCGCACCATGCAGACCGCCGGCATTGCAGGGGATGCACTCGGGCTGCCCGTGCACCCCGAACCGCGCCTGCGCGAAATCAACAACGGCAAACTCAGCGGAATGCTGAACACCGATGCACTGCGCGAATATCCGGGCGTTTTTTTCAGCACCCTCGGTTTCGACGAGCCTTACCCCGACGGCGAAAGTCCCCATGCTTTTTTTGACAGGATCAAAGCATGGTTCGAAGATTTTGTCGAACAAAACCGTAATCACAACGGAAACATTCTCGTTGTGACCCATAACGGCGTAATAAGCGTTGTTTACCACATCGTGAACGGCATTCCGTGGGACAACAGAAAGCATACACACAAAACATCTTATTGCCGTCTCCGCGTTTACAATGTTGAGAATAACGAATTCGAGCGGCTGGGAGTGCTTCTCGGTGAACAACAGCCCTGAGGATTCCGGAGGTTATTCTTCTGCCGCATTCGGCAGCCTTTGCACGGCAATTTCCCCCGCCGCGCCGCGCGCTTCGACCGTCACTTTGTATTGTCCTGCGGCCGAAACCGGAAGTTCAAACTTCCCCGAATCCACATCATTGCCGAAATAAATCGGTTCATCGCCCTCCGCTCCGATGACAATATCGACCCTTCCCTTTTCAATTTCAAGCTCAACCGAAATCACATCGCCCGCTTCGGCAGTGATAATATGTGCATCGGTTTTGCTCATCCTCGTGAACCGCAGGAAGAAATTATCTTGATTTTTTACGCTGTTCCCGTCAAAAACTTCGGCATTGCAACCGAACAACATGCTTTTTTCCTCACGCTTCTGTTCCTCCGTTCAAAAACTTTTGCTCAAACAGGCGGGACGAATCCGCTTCTTGCTTTAAATACGGCTAAGCCCGTCCTCATCTTCAACACTGATACAGTACTCTCTTCGGAGTCTTCGTCAACATCGACCCTCGGAATAACGACCTCCGCAAAGCTCTGATTTTTCCATCCGTCGGCATCGGCACGGCATACTCATCGCCGCCGTAATCGTGTTCGTTTCCGAATCTTCGCAGCAGCTGCCCCCGGTTTTCAAAAAAAGAACTTGCTCCGCTCTTCTTACCTTTGTTATACCACCGCCTGTACTCTGTATCAGTCTTCAATACCAAATGCTGCCGTTTGCTTGACGGAAGCGGCAGCGCCGCGGTAAACTATGCACGTTCCACCGCTCAAAAATGCTGTCCACTTCGCGCTGTGCGGCGACAGAACTTCTTGCCGTGGAGATTGCAGGGGAATCAACCCCGAAGCAGCTTTAAACTTTTTTGGGGATTACGGAGGATTCAAATCATGAGTACATTAGCTTTCAGTGCAGGAATGGCCGCACCGTTGGTTTATCTGAGTTTCAGTTTCTATGACTGATACGGCTTCAGTAAAAAGCTTTGCAATGCATTTTGTGCGGCAAGCTGTATCGCTGCGGCTCTGACCGCCTTGCTGTCAATCGTGCTGAAACTGTCGGTTGAGTTTGCAGCGCTTTCCTGCATAGCTCTGCTTGCCTGCTGTTTCATCGGGCGGGCGTTCTTCCGAAACAAAAAGGAACGAACCTGTTCGGAGAATGCTGCCTCTGCACCGATAAACCTCATCGTTCGCATTTTCATTGTCGCGTTGCTGCTGTGCATCGGCTTTTTCAGGCGGAAATTGTTTGATGCACTGCTGAAACAGGGTGCTTACAGTTTCTTTTACTGTGCGGCATGGTTCCTTGCTTTAATTCCGACCACTGTTCTGAACGCGGCGGACATTCTGCGGCCTATGTGCAGGCGGCAAAAGGCAGAGGAGCAGCTCCCTTAATTATATCGAAAAGGGGTATTAACATGACTGTTTTTATCTAAAACTTTTTTAAGGTCTATGTAATATCACTGTAGATTGGCTTGGATTTCTGCCTTTGACTTGCATTATAGTCGGACTGTTCTGCGGCTATAAACCATACAGACTGCTGCTGCGCTCTCTGGCTTTCGTGCTGATTGCACTGCCTGTATTTTTCAAGTTTAAGAACGAGGAAATTGCACTCGAGTTATTTATGGTGTCTATAGGCAGCTTGGCTCTGTCAACATGGTACTGGTTTCGGGTTCGAAAGATTCCTGAATTACCCGAAGCGCTGCGACTGGCACACAAAGCACTTATGGCACGGCTTTCGGAACGTTTAAAAAATAAAAAGTCCAAAAAGAAAGAGTAATTCTTCAAGTAAAAACCCGCTGTCGAAACAATGACTCAGCATTCAATGGTTTTTGAATCAACAGAATAGGGCGAAAGAATTGCAGAAAGGGTTTTTATCCCAGCTCACCAAAACAAAACCGGGCAACTCATGATGGGTTGCCCGGTTTGCTGCATTTGCATATAAGCGAGAACGCGGTTTCAAAGCATATAATACGCTCAAATAATATTTTACATAAACTTGCCTTTAAAAACACTTGACAAATGTTGACAAAATTCGGTATATTGTGAGTATGAACATCGGTTTGTTATTCGTCAGTCCGTGTTCGAGTAAAATCAGGAGAGATATATGAGAAAAACGTACAGGATCACTTCATTGCTCTTGGCAGTCGTCTGCCTGTTTGCCTTCTCACTGTTTCAGCCCGTTTACGGGCTCACCGAGCTTTCGCGTGAAAACCGCAGGTTTGCAGCAGCGGCAGAAGAATTGAATTCTGTATGGGATAACCCGAACGGCAATGCACTCGGTTACAGTCCTCTCACAGGCGAAATCGAATCCGAACGCGGCGAGTATTCAAAGGATTTTCGCCGTGCGGACGGTGCGGTCGAAAGGGTCATCTACTCCGACCCCGTTCACTTTGAACAGAACGGAGAATGGCAGACCATTGACAACACTCTTGTCGCCGAAACGGGTGCGGACGGACTCCTGAGGTATAAAAACACTGCCGGTGATTTTACCGTACGCTTCGGCGAAAACCTTTCCGGTGAAATTGTATCCGTTGAATACATGGGGGAAACGCTCTCTGTTGCATTGAACAGCCTGTCCTTTGCCGACCTTTCAAACGGACTCACCGCCGCAGACTTTCATGCGGAAATTCAAAACAATTCAACCGATGCAACGGACCTGACGGATCAACAGCGCGATTCCCTGCTTCGCTTCCCCGACTGCCTGTCAAGCATTGTTCGATATGTTCGCTCCGAAACCGACGACAGTGCAATCCTCTCGTACTCTCTTAACGGAAAAACAATATCTGAATTTATAACACTCTCTTCTCGTCCGTCAATGGCGCAGAGTGAGGATTTTTGTTGGTCATTCAACATAAAGACATCACTCACGCCGAGAATGCAGGGCAATACCGTCCTGCTTGAAAACGGCAAGGGCGAAACCGTCTTCACCCTTCCTGCACCGTATATGTTCGATGCAGCAGGTGCGGAAAGCACCGATTTCGAGGTTTCGCTTGCTCCGAATTCAACTTCGGACGGATTCATCTATACCATGGTTCCGAGTTTTGCGTGGCTTTGCAGCGCGGAACGAGCGTATCCGGTAACGATTGATCCCGATATAAAGCTGAATTTCAGAAACAATGTTGAAAACACATACGTCGATAAGAATCTCCCCAACACAATTTGCAGCATAAACTCAACCGCACCCGGTGCACTGCGCCTGAGTTCAAAGCAAAACATACTTATTCGGCTGAATGAACTCCCCGAGCTGAATGCCGGTGATGTCATCGTCAGTGCTGCAATCAACCTGACGCGGTACGATGAACCCGGAACGAACCTCGGCAAAGAAACAGACCTTTACCCCGTGCTGTCAGATTGGTCGGAAGACACACTGACATGGACGCGCTACTCCGCATTGAACAACGGCAATCCTGCGGACAAATCCAGAGTTTTTTCACTCGCAATGTCCGAAGTGCAGAACGGTGTAAACTTCTTTGACATAACCGACCTGTTCAAAAAATGGCATTCCGGTGTGACCGAAAATTACGGCGTTGTTTTGGAGAGCAGCAGTTCCGCAATATACCACTCGTCGCGAACCAATGTATCATCCGGTGTACACCCCTACTTTACGATCGTCTATGTAAACTCCACCGGCCTTGAAAGCCGTTTCTCGTATTCGGATCAGGATGCGGGCGCAGCCGGCGCGGGCAGCGTGAACCTGTTCAGCGGCAACCTCACTTTCTCGTTTGCGGATGCTTCTGTTGCAAACGGAGCCTTGCCAATCTCCGTTTCCCATGTATACAACACGAACGACAAGAATACAGATATCGGTTACGGCTACGGCTGGCGCTTGAATTATTCACAATCGATAGAAGAAATATCGTTCCAAAACGGAAATAAAGCACAGATATTCTTCAAGCTTACCGATGGCGACGGCACAAGGCATTACTACAAAAAACAATCGGATTCGTCAGCAAAATACGTCAATGAGCTCGACAAGAATTCAACGCTCACCGTCAACACGGGTTCAAACCTTATCACCGTTTCCGATAAGGGCGGAAACAAACTCGTTTTTGAATACGGCACATACAACGGCAGGAAGCAAGGAAGGCTTACCTACGTTGAAGATGCAAACGGCAATAAGATTCTTATTGAATACAGGGATTCAACTCAAAAAAACGATCTGCGCATTTCTGCGGTAAGAGAAAAGCTTGCCTCCGTCTCAAACTCGGGGCAAAGCATAGTTTTCGCATACAACAGCAGCAACAGGCTCTCGTCCGTAACTCCGCCCGACGGTTTGACGGTTGCTTACTCTTACTCCGAATACAATAATCTTCGTGCCGCACAATATGCCGACGGCACAAGCTCGCAATACACCTATTATTCAAAGCATCTGCTGCAAAAAGCAAAGAACCCCGCCGGATACGGCATAACCTATACCTACTCCGGCAGCGGCAAGGCTGCCTCCGTTGTTGAAAAAGCCGGCACGGCACAAACAGCGGGCAGGCAGATCCGATTCGAATACGGCTGGAACGTTACAAACGTTATCGATGCTCAGAATCGAATCGTAACATACCAGTTCAACAACGCAGGGCAAGCCGTAAGCATCCGCAATCCCGAGGGTGAAGCGGTGTTCATGGCATACAACTCCGCAGACAGAACAAAAACCCAGCTCGCTGCCGTCTCCAAAACGCAGACGACTGTATTCAACCTGCTCAAAAATCACGGGTTCGATAAAAAGAATCCGAACGATTATTGGACAAAATCCTCAACCTCCGCCGTGTTCACGCAAACCCATGCTCACACGGGTTATCGCAGCGTAAAGCTGCCTTCAGGTACTTATATCGAGCAAAGTGTTTCCGTAAACGCAGGTGCCGTTTACACTGCTTCCGCATACTTCACCGGCGCGGCAGGCGGCGTTGTGCAGGTGTTGAACGGTTCAACCGTGATTGCACAGAGCGACCCCGCGCAAACTTTCGGAACAACAGGTTCGGACTGGACACGCGGCGTTGCAGTGTTCACCGTCCCGACGGGAGTTTCAAGCATAAAGATCCGCATTGCTCAGCCGCAGTCCGCTTCGGGAACAGCCTACGCCGACTCCGTACAGCTTGAAACCGGCGAAACGCCGAATCGTTACAACATGCTCCAAAACAGCGATTTCACTGACGGAGCATCCTCGTCCGATGATTCGGATAACTCGACAGGCTATGCACAGAATGTTGTCGGCGACACCGCAATCCCCAACGAAATCGTCTCCGCAGCAGGCGATTCCTCGCACCCCGGCGCTTTCTCGGATCAAGTGCTTAAAATCACCGGCAGCACCGGTGCAATTAAGCATGTTTTCCAGTCGATTCAGGTAAACGGCAAAAAAGGCGACGTCTATTCATTCGGCGGTTGGTGCGCATCCGACTCCGTGCCGGAAACCGTACAGCTCAACACGTCCGACAGCCCGATAAGCTACCGTGTCTTCGGAAGAAAAGAAATAAAGCTTCAGTTCTACTCAAACGGCACCTTCCAAAATGAGGTCACCGCCGCTTTTGCTGCCGACACAACCGATTGGCAGTACACCTGTGCAAGTGCGGTCGCTTCGCTTGACTACACCGAAGTAAGAATCGTCGTCTGCTTCGACTACTCACGCAACACCGCTCGCTTTGACGGGCTTCAGCTGCACAGGGAACAGTTCTCTCAAAGTTATTCCTATGACGATAACGGCAACGTTACGGGTTACGCCTCCCTTATAGGACAGGAACCCAAACTGACCTATGACAACAACGACAACGTAACTTCCTCCACCGACCCGCTCGGCAACAAAACCTTATACACCTACGACAGCAAGCACAACCTGCTTACCTCCACCACCCCCGGCGGTGTGAAAACAACCAATGTCTACGATGCAAACGGCAATGTTACCGAGACAAAACTCGGAGGAAGCACAACCTACATCCGAACTCAGACGGAATACGACTCCGCTTCCGCTCTTGCAGCAGCAGTTACCGATGCAAGAGGAAACTCCGTTACCTATACATACAACGACAATACCCGACAGCAAACATCGGTTACGGATGCAAAGGGCAATACAAGCACCTACACCTATGGTAATGCTGCTTCGATGCTCCGTCTCGCAAGCCTTACCGGCTCGGGCGTCGGCACTGTAAACTATGGTTACGATGCCTACGGCAGGCTGAATAAAATAAGCCGGGCAAGCACTGTTTACAACTTCACATACGATGACTGGGGACGAACGGTAAGCACTAAGGTCGGAAGCATTGCTCTGTCCACCAATTTCTATGATGCATACAGCAGGCTCAGCAGGGTTGATTTCGGCAACGGTTCGGCCGTTTACTACTTCTACGATTCTCTCGACCGCGTTTCCGCAATCAACAAAGGCAACGCTTCCATGAGCTGGCAGGCGTATGAATTCATCTACGACGGTGAAGGCAACCTATATGAGCTTCGCAATTACGAAACTCACCGCTCAACTTTCTTCGAATATGACCATGCAGGCAGGTGCATGGCAAGCACCGAAAAGAGCTTCACCGGATCCGGCAGCAGCATTGCATACGGAACGACAGTTGCGGCATATAACTACAAGTACGATGCAAACAACCGACTGGCCAAGCTGACACACACGCTCGCCGGTTACACTTGGAGCACGGAATATTCCTACGATGCAGACGGCAGACAGTCGCTTGTAAAGCTGAACAACGGCAAAACGATCGAATATGCCTACGGTACATCTACGGGGCGTCCCGACAAGATCACGCTGCATCTCGACACGGATTATGTTGTGGACTGGACGTACAAGTCCGGAGCAAACGGTTCCGCAACATCACTGCTCTCAACATACGCAAACGGCAGTGATGCAAAGTACAACTATGATTATGACGCCAACGGCAACATAACCAAGATCTGGCGCGGAAACACGTCATTCACCAATGCTTCGGAGAAGTATTCGTATGTTTATGATTCGGCGAATCAGCTCATAAGGGAGAACCTTTATTACGGCAGCGGCAACAGCAGCAACGCTACAATTACATATGAATACGACATTTGGGGCAATCTGCTCAACAAAAAGATCTATGCTTACACTGTCGGAACGCTCGGCACGGCTCGTGAGACCGTTCCCTATGCCTACACAAACTCGGCATGGAAGGATCAGCTCACTTCGTACGATGGCGAAAGCATAACATATGACGCTTCCGGCAACCCGACGAACTACCTCGGTGCGACTCTGGTTTGGGAGGGTCAGCGGCTGAAGTCGTATACCCCGAAAGCCGCATCCTCCGGACGCGCGAATTCGTATGTCTACAGCTACGATGAAAACGGCATCCGTACAAGAAAAACCATCGGCAACACCGTTACGGACTATTACTATAACGGCACGCTGCTCATGGGCACCGTCAAAACCACAACGAACAGCAACGGAAGCACAACGACTTCAAAGCTCCGCTTCAGCTACGACGCTGACGGCAAAGTCGTTGCCGTGAACTATAACGGAAATTATTACTATTACCTCCGCAATGCCCAGAGCGATATCGTCAAACTCATTGACAAAACCGGAGCAACTGTTGTAGTATATACATACGATTCTTGGGGCAAACTGCTGTCAACCTCGGGCTCACTTGCGTCCACACTCGGAAAGAATAATCCCTTCCGTTACCGTGGGTATGTCTATGACGAAGAAACCGAATTCTACTACGTCCAGTCACGTTACTACAATCCTGAAATTGGACGGTGGATTAGCACTGAACCTAATGCTGATTATGGTGGATTTGACGAAGGTGCCGGATTATTGGGTTACAATGTATACGCTTATTGTGCTAACAATCCTGTAAACAATTTCGATCCTGATGGCGAGGCTGTAGCAAACATTGTGGGCGGTATTATTGGTGGCGTTGCCGGTGCCGCATTAGGCGCATTGCTTGCACAAGAACTTGGTTTGTCTGGTTGGAAGAAAGCTTTGTTTATTGTGGGTTTAACTGCTGCAGGAGCCGCACTCGGTGCATTTTTAGGCCCGTATATGGCAAAATTGGGCGGCAAAATTGCGTCAATGTTAAAAAGTGCGGCATCTTCATTTAAAGCAACAGTGCAAGGTGTGCGAACAGCAATTAAGCACTCAAAGAGGTGAGGTCAGCACATCGGTAAGTGGATAGTGTCAGCAGATAGGTAAGCCGCTGGTAAGTACACACCTGTCTCGTCAAGGTGGAGATCAACGCAATTTCGGCAGGAACACAGGGAGGAAATTGTGTTGATACGACCTTGACGACGGGACAAAAGATATAATGGGAAAGAGGCGTGTAAGCAAGATAGGGCTTACCGCCCTTAATCGCCAATCAAATTTATTTTAAATCCTTAAGAGGATAAAAACAACAGGAATCGAGGTCAAGCGTACCGAGCAGAAAATCTGCTATGAAGACAAGAAAAGAATGTCCGTCATCCAATGGTTTCAGCCCTACATGCCAGCCGCGAAGAGCATAACCTATCGTTATGCGAACACCATTCAGAATCATCTCTCCGCCGCCGGTTACCTTTCGGACAAGAAAACCGATCGGATATTCGAGTTCGTCATAATCGCCGGTGTATTTCCGTTCTGATTTTGTGTAGAGTTCATCCGGCGTTTTCATTCCGATCGCCTCATTCGGTCTGACAGAGTTGTATTCCTTTACCCATTCGTCGAGCACAGCCTGATTCGCCGAAATCCCGCCGGGCACTTTCCCCTCTATCTCGTCTGCAATATCTTTGTGCATTCGCTCCGAAGATCCGTTCTGCTCGGGATGCCCTTTCAAAGAACGATCCGGCAGGATGCCTAGCGTGATCCACCAAACAGCGAGTGTCGTGAGATTCAAAATGCCGTTCGGCGCGGCAAAAGGCGTACCGTTATCGCTGTGAATGACCTTCGGAAGACCGTATGTTTTAAACAAGTCTGTCATAACAGCCCTGACGGCAACGGAGCTTTTTGACTGCATCAGCTTTGTGCAAAGGATTTTTCGACTGTATCTGTCACGAACGGTGAACGGTTCACAGATTTCCCCGTCGGATTTCCACCATCCCTTGAAGTCAATACTCCAAACGTCATTTGCCGCCTGAGCCTGTATTTGCTGCTGCAATCGAGGACAATCGGAGGATACCGGAGGTCTTATCTTGCGTGGTTTCACCAAACCGGCTTTGCCAAGAATCCGTTTAACGCTGGATAACGAAGGAACATCCTTTTGCGGATACGCTTTTGCGTAAATCTCCCGAATCTTTTTCGGTCCCCACGCCAAATGCGCATTCTTGATACGGATCAGCTCCGCTGTCGTATCTCCGTCAATCATGTCCTGTGTTAATCTGGCGCGTGACTGTTCACACAGTCCGGCTTTTCCCTGTTCGTAAAAACGATTCTTCCACTTGTGACCCGTTTTTTCGGAAATTCCGAAATCAGCACATAAATGTTTGAATGGTTTTTCATTTGCCAAAATCGCTTTGATAAACAATTCTTTTTGTTCCATTTTATCGGTTTCCTTCCATGGCATAATGTTCACCTCTTTCTGTGTCCATTATACCTGAAGACTTACCGATGTGCTGAACCCGCACCAGACTGCTAGAATAATCCCAAGTCCTTAAAGGTTTCAGGAGTACACCTGACAAGTTTTGGAGCTGTTGCAAAATCAAGTCATATTTGCAGCAGCACCTTTCTTTTTTTAGGAGGGGAATCCGTGGAGTGCCGGACATTATATTTTTCGGTTCAAGCGAAGCCGGCTCATGCAGAAAGTGTGATTTTTGTGTACGGCAAACAGACCTGCTCAGGTTTTGTTGTTCTCGGAAGG
>ERZ791624.74-NODE-74-length-71699-cov-3.106415_pt1 | contig 71699 bp, 70 predicted proteins | sample MGYA00510058_ERZ791624 | MGnify/ENA primary metagenome ERZ791624 (study PRJEB30046, sample SAMN00715158) | human gut metagenome | study: EMG produced TPA metagenomics assembly of the A metagenome-wide association study of gut microbiota in type 2...
GCTTTTTTCTCAGCTTTTGCCTGTCCGTTCTTTCTGAGGAATTCTACTGCCGCATCCATATCTCCGTTTGTTTCAGAGAGAGCTTTTTTACAGTCCATCATTCCCGCTCCGGTCATTTCTCTTAATTCTTTTACCATTGCTGCTGTAATAGCCATGAGTATTCCTCCTAAAAGTAATGTGAATTATACAGTTTGAAGAAAGGTAAGAAGCAAAGGCTCCTTACCTTTCTATAATAACCATTCAGTTCTCAAAGAACGAGTAATCTTATTCTGCTGCTTTTTCTTCAGCGGCTTCAGCACCTTCAGCGGCGCCTTCTTCAGTCTGTTCGCCCTGGTTGCCTTCGAGGACAGCGTCAGCGATCTTGCCGGTCAAGAGTTTGACGGCGCGGATAGCGTCATCGTTAGCCGGGATCGGATAGTCGATGACATCGGGGTCGCAGTTGGTGTCAACCGTAGCGATGATGGGGATGTGAAGTTTGCGGGCTTCAGAAACAGCGATTTCTTCTTTTTTCGGGTCGATGATGAAGAGAGCGTCCGGGAGTTTCTTCATGTCTTTGATGCCGCCGAGGTATTTCTGAAGTTTTTCCATTTCATGTTTGAGGAGCGTAACTTCTTTCTTCGGCAAGAGTTCGAACGTGCCATCTTCGGCCTGTTTTTCCAATGTCTTCAAGCGTTTTACACGCTTTTCGATGGTCTGGAAGTTGGTGAGCATACCGCCGAGCCAACGGGCGTTGACATAAGGCATGCCGCAGCGCTCAGCCTCCTCGCGGATAGAATCCTGAGCCTGCTTCTTCGTGCCGACGAAAAGGATCTCCTTGCCGTCTGCAGCGATATCGCGGACCGCCATATAGGCATCCTCAAGCTTCTTGACCGTCTTCTGAAGGTCGATGATGTAAATACCGTTGCGCTCCGTGAAAATATAGGGAGCCATTTTGGGGTTCCATCTTCTGGTCTGATGACCGAAGTGCACACCTGCTTCAAGCAGCTGCTTCATTGATACTACTGACATTTGTTTTTCCTCCTTTGGTTTTTCCTCCGCGAAACAGGGCGGCCGCAACGGCGAAAATTCACCGCACCGGGCGACTTCCTAAAGCTTCGCGTGCGTAATGCTCGGATATTATATCACAGCAAGATATAAAAATCAAGAGTTTTTTAATCTATTTCAGCTTTTCTCTGCCGGTTCTTTGTGCTCTTCTCTTTTGCCGCCGGAAGTTTTTGCAAGCGCTTTGTTATAGAGCTTGTACACTCCGCACTTCCAGCACAGGAGCATTCCGACGACTGCGCCGACGACCGCCTGAAGAATCTGGAAAGGAAGCTTCATAACGGCGTATTCTGGGGTGCTGTAGATAAACGCTCTGCCGAGGGAGTAACCGACGACCATAATGACCGCGCCTATTGAGACGCCTATTCCGCTCGCGAGCACGGGGTGCTTCTTCAGAACATAGTGCGAGAAAACGGAGATGATAACAGCCTGGAGTCCGTGGGTAACCAATGAGACGAACATCGGGAGCGGATAGAAGAACAGGTCGCCGAGGAACGCGCCGACTCCGCCGACTATAAACGCCGCGACAGGGTCGAGGATTATCGCTGCGGTGCAGATAATTATATCATTGAGATACAGGTGGCCGCCCGGAACGGGAACGCCGAACGAACTCATCGCGACATTGAGCGCCATGAACATTGCCGTCAAACATATCCACAGCGTGGTTCTTTTCGTGTTGCTTTTTTCTTTCATTTTCAAGTCCTCCTTGCTTTTTTGACAGGAATATTATACAATACCACTGATAATATAAAATAGTCAGAAACGGAGAAAATAATATAACCAGATGAAATACACGGTGGACTTGAACGACCGCCCGGTCTATTTGCAGATCTACAGACAGCTCAGGGCGGATATAGTCGGCGGAGCGTTCGCTTACGGCAGTAAACTGCCATCAAAGCGGCTACTCGCGGAAGAGCTCGGGGTGAGCACGATAACGACAGAGCACGCATACAATCTGCTCTGCGAAGAGGGATATGCCCAGGCGCGAGAGAGAAGCGGATATTTTGTTGTTTTCCGCCGTTCGGACGGCTTTGCGGCAGCAGACAGCAGACCGGCAGAGCCGATGCGAGGGAAAAACATCGAACACAGCAAGCCCGAATTTTCATTATCGCTGCTCAGCAGGACGATGCGCAAAGTTATTGCGGACTGCGGAGAAGAGATACTTGAACGCTCGCCGCACTCGGGACGAGTTGAATTACGCGAAGCGCTGCGGCAATATCTCGCGAGAAACCGCGGCATATCTGTTGACACGGAGCAGATAATCGTCGGCTCGGGTGCAGAATATCTCTACGGGCTGATAGTCGACCTGCTCGGCAGGGACAAAATATATGCCATAGAGTCGCCGTCATATGAAAAAATCGAGCAGGTATACAGGGCGGCGGGGGTCAGATACGAGCTTCTCCCGCTCTCGGACGACGGCATAGACGGAGCGGCGCTGAGCGGCAGCAAGGCGGATATTCTGCACACGACTCCATATCGGAGCTTCCCGACTGGGGTCACTGCGTCCGCTTCGAAGAGATATGAATATATCAACTGGTCTTCATCGGGCGACAGATTCATTGTTGAGTCAGACTACGACTCAGAATTTTCGGTCTCACAGAAGCCTGCGGACACGCTTTTTGTGCTCTCCGACCGCGACAATGTAATATATCTCAACACATTTTCAAAAACTATATCGCCCTCGCTGCGTGTCGGATACATGGTTCTGCCGAAAAGGCTCGTTAAGATATTTGAAGAGCGGCTCGGGTTCTATTCCTGCACCGTGCCGACCTTCGAGCAATTGATGCTGACCGAGCTTCTGAACAGCGGCGACTTCGAGCGGCACATAAACAGAGTAAGACGTGCAAAGCGCAGAGAGCTCAACAAAGCATAAAAAATCGGCGGCAAGGTCAATCCCCTGCCGCCGTTCGTTTTTATTTTTTATTTGTCTTTTATCTTCAGCATTGCGCGCATGGCGTTGAGCACAGCGAGAATAAGAACTCCGACATCGCCGAAGACCGCTATCCACATATCCGCGATACCGAATGCGCTGAGCACGAGGATAATCACTTTGACCGCGAGCGCGATCCAGATATTCTCGTTGACGATGCGCATAGTCTTTCTGGCTATCTTTATCGCCGTCGGGAGCTTTGAAATCTTGTCATCCATGAGGACGATATCCGCCGACTCGATTGCGGCGTCGCTGCCCATCGCGCCCATTGCGATGCCTACATCGGCTCTTGTGAGCACGGGTGCGTCGTTGATGCCGTCGCCGACGAACGCGACCTTGTTGCCCTCGCCGAGCAGCTCTTCAACGCGCTCAACCTTCTGCGACGGAAGCAGTTTTGCATGGACTGCGCTGAGTCCGAGCTGCTTGCCGACCGCTTCGGCAACGCGCTCGTTGTCGCCCGTGAGCATAACGGTGTTCTTGATACCGAGCTCCTTGAGCTTCGCTATCGCGTCTGCGGAGTCGGGCTTTATCTCATCGTTGATAACGATATGTCCGAGATACTGCGCACCCTCGCTGATATGAATAACGGTGCCTGCCATATGGCACTCATGCCACTTGGCTCCCGCCATATCCATGAGTTTGCCGTTGCCGACAAAATAAGTCTTGCCGTCGATAACAGCCTCGAGACCCATGCCTGCGTGCTCGGTTATCTTGCCGATACGGCTCTTGTCTATATGGCCCTTATGCGCCGCGACTATCGACTCGCCGACCGGGTGAGTTGAATAGCTCTCCGCCGCGGCGGCGACATCGAGAAGATGCGCCTCGGTGATATTTTCGGGATGAATGGCGTTGACCGCGAATGTGCCTTTCGTCAGCGTTCCGGTCTTGTCGAACACGACCGTGTCGATCTTTGAAAGGGTCTCCATATAGTTGGCACCCTTTATAAGTATGCCGTCACGCGAAGCTCCGCCGATGCCGCCGAAGAAAGACAGCGGGACGGAAACAACCAGCGCGCACGGGCACGAGACAACGAGGAAGGTAAGCGCGCGCTCGATCCATCTGCTCCAAAGGCTCCATGTGCTGGGAGTGCCCATGAGCATTGAGACAAGCGGCGGTATAATCGCGAGCACAACGGCGCCGATAACGACGCAGGGAGTATACCAGCGCGAGAAGCGGGTGATGAAGTTCTCGGCTCTCGCCTTTTTCTCCGAGGAGTTTTCAACGAGTTCGAGAATCTTCGCGACCGTGCTCTCTTCGAAGCGGCTCTGCGTTCTAACATGGATAACGCCGGAAAGATTTATCGTTCCGCTCGTCACTCTGTCACCGACAGTCTTGTCTGCGGGCAGGCTCTCGCCTGTCAGGGCGGCGGTATTGACAGAAGTCGAGCCGTCGATTATCTCGCCGTCAAGCGGAATCTTTTCGCCGGGCTTGATAACTATAGTCTCGCCGAGTTCAACTTCCTCGGGCGACACGGTTTCCTCTTTTCCGTCGCGCACGACTACGGCATAGTCGGGACGGATATCCATAAGCGCGGATATTGACTTGCGGCTCTTGCCGACCGCGATGCTCTGGAACAGCTCGCCGACCTGATAGAATATCATAACCGCCGAGGCTTCGCGGTAATCGCCGACGCCGAACGCGCCGACAGTGGCGATGGCCATGAGGAAATGCTCATCGAACACCTGGCCGTGGGCAATATTGCGTATAGCGTCCCACAGGACATCGTAGCCTATCACAAGATACGGCGCGATATACAGCAGCAGTGCTTTCCAGCCCTCAAAGCCGAATATCTCGTCGACTGCCCAGGCGACGCCTGTCAGCACGACCGATACGATTATTCTTATCAGTGTTTTCTTCTGCTTTCTCGTCATCGGGGACACCCCTCTTACTTAAGAATTATTGTGCAATCGGGCTCAACTTTCTTTGCGGTCTTGACAACTTTCTTGAGCACATCGTCAAAAGCATCGTCTGCCGCCTCAAGGGTCAGCTTCTGGGTGAAGAAATTGACGCTGACGCTCTCAACTCCGTCAACCTTGGCGATAGCCGCCTCCATCTTTGCCGCGCAGTTTGCGCAATCCAGATCCTCAAGCTTAAAGATCTTCTTCATTGTTCTCGTTCCTTTCTTCAATAAGATGTTCGAAACCTTTGGCTATAATCGTTCTGACATGGTCGTCAGAAAGAAAATAATAGATTGTTTTGCCCTCACGGCGGTTGGCAACAAGATTTGCGTCCTTGAGTATCTTGAGCTGGTGCGATATCGCCGACTGCGTCATGCCGAGCAGTTCCGCGATGGCGCAAACGCACATCTCCGACTCAAAGAGCGAGAACAAAATCTTGACGCGGGTCGTGTCGCCGAAGAGCCTGAACAGATCGGACAGGTCGCAAAGCAGCTCGTCTGTCGGCAGCTCGTGCCTCACCATATCGAGCATCTTCTCGTGGTTGTGTTCCATGTTTTTGTCCTCCGTTCATTTGCGCGATGATTCATATGATTGTTCGTTCATATGTTTTACTGTTCATATGATAGTTCATTCATATGTTATTGTCAACAGTTTTTTTAAAAAATTTTGCAAGACAGCCGAAAAAAAAATAAGTAGAGGTCATAATCCGCGTTGTCAGACATGGATTATGACCTTTGTTTTTTGCACTAAATAGATATTCAGTCTTCTTTGCCGTCGAGCAGGCTCTCTCTGAAGTCGTCGCTGATAACGGCAAGGTTATCGATATGCATCTTTCCGTTCTTGAATTTGAGCGTGAGCGAATCGGAGTTTCGCTTCATCGAGACAAAATCGGAAATATTAAAGCGCTTCTTTTTGCCGAACATGGTCGAATAGATATATATCCCCTCGCCCGCAGACACGACCTTTTGATCGAGCTGGCAGAGCATCGCCGCGGCACCGAAAAGCATACAGCCAAACCCCGGAATCGCAACGAAGAACTTTCCGACAGCGAGCATTGCGACACAGACAGCGGCGCCTGCAATATAGACAGCCATACCGAAGAAGAAAAGACATTTCGGAATATGTACTGCATATTTGGCATCACCGGGATCGCGCACTATACGGACGATAAAATATATCAGCAGAGCCGCAGAAACGACGGCGGCGACAAGAGCATAAATCATTCCGCCACTCCCTTAAAATATATTGAGATTCTTGAGCACGAATATCATAGAGATGACCCATGCCGCATCGACAATATACGAAATTATCGTCAGCACTTTCAAAGACTTCGTACCGACCGCGATGCCTATGACGCGGAGCACGAAGAACAATATTATCGCCACGGCGCTCGCTATCAAGAATCCGAGCATCACCGACGCGCTGACAAAATTCGGTTTTGCGGCGTTGATTATCTGAACAATAAAAAATGCGACTGCGCCGACTATGTCAACAATAGCCGATATATTTGTTATTTTTGGCAGAACTTTGTTTTTCATATTTACGAGACCCGAAGTCTCCCTCACTCCTTTGAATCGGTTACGGGAAAATTCTATCACATAAATGCGATTTAATCAACAGCGGACAGAAAAAAGCGGCGAAATTTACCGCCGCGCATGATTAGCATACATTAATTATATTTAACTATATTCGCCTGTATCGGCTCTCCCCTACTAAATGAGGCGGCGTTTTCAAACGTGGTCTCACTTATCGATTCAAGCGCCTCGCGGGTCAAAAAGCCCTGGTGCGAGGTGATTATAACATTAGGAAAAGACAGAAGTCGCGCCGTGACGGAGGTTTCGAGTATATCGTCCTCGCGGTTTTCAAAAACGTTGTGTGTCTCCTCCTCATACACATCGAGCCCGACACCCATAAATTTATGCTGCCTTATACCTTTTATAAGATCGGGCGTGCTTATCAGCGCACCGCGTGAAGTATTGACGAGGATAACGCCGTCCTTCATCCGCTCTATCGCGTTGATATTTATCATATGATAGGTCTCCTCGGTCAGCGGGCAATGGAGGGATATCAAATCACTTTCGCCGAGAAGTTCATCGAGTTCGACATATCGAACGAAGTCGAGCGAGGGGTTCCGATATTTATCATAGGCGATAACATTCATCCCGAGACCGCGGCAGGCGCGCGCGAACGATGCGCCTATCTTTCCCGTGCCGACGACTCCCGCCGTCTTGCCGCAGAAGTTGACTCCCGTAAGACCCATGAGGCTGAAATTATTTTCGCGCACTTTTATATAAGCCTTGTGTATGCGGCGATTGACGGCGAACGCGAGCGCGAGGGCGTGCTCGGCTATTGCCTCGGGCGAATACCCCGGCACGCGCATAACGGAGATACCGTGCTCCTGCGCCGCCGGAAGATCGACATTGTTATATCCGGCGCAGCGCATGAGAATGAGCCTGACTCCGTTCTCGGCGAGGATATCCACCACCCGCCTGCCGACATCGGACGCGACGAACAGGCACACGGCGTCATAGCCTTTCGAGAGCGGCGCGGTGCGGTAAGAGATATCCGTCTTGAGATAGTCTATTTCAATGTCGGGATATTTGCCCGCAAGCTTCTCGAACGCCTCGCGGTCATACGGCTTTGTATCATAAAAAAGTATTTTCATAGAATGCGCCTCCGGCAGTTTTCTCTGAATAGTATCCGCCGCAAAGAAATGAATATTCGGGCTAAATGAGCACAATTTATCACAAAGAGTGAAAACAATGGGAAGAAAATACAAAAAAGGCTTGACTTTTTCGAGCAAATATTATATGATAATCAAGCTGATTTGCGGATACAGCTTCCGCACAGTGAAAAGAATATGATCCATTAGCTCAGTCGGTAGAGCACTTGACTTTTAATCAAGGTGTCCGGAGTTCGAATCTCCGATGGATCACCAAATACAGAGAAGCCGCCTTTGGGCGGCTTTTTTGTTTTTAGATTTTTTAAAATTTTGTGTTGACAAAGGTATTTTTTGTGTTATGATATAAGTGTGCTACGACAGATAGCACACCTATTCTGATTTTGGTGCACTGCGGCGCGCCGGAATCAAAAAGAAAGGAGAATCGCTGTGGTCTTAATCGACAAGCAGAGCCGCGTGCCGGCATACGAGCAGATAAGAAATCAGCTGCTGACTCTTATCCTTGTCGGTACATTCGCTCCGCACTCGCAGCTGCCGTCTATACGGTCCATTGCCGCCGACGCCGGTGTGAACATAAACACGGTCAAAAAGGCGTTCTCCGACCTTGAATCCTACGGTGCGATATACACCGTGCCCGGAAAGGGAAGCTTCGTCAGCGAAAAGGCTTTCAAGAACGATTCGGTGCACGACACGGCGGTGTCCGAAATTTCGGACGCCATCTCTGCCGCCCGCGCCAAGGGACTCAAAAAGCAGGAAATTATCGACATACTCAATGAAATCTACACTCAGGAGGAAGAATTATGATTGAAGTAATCGGCGTTACAAAACGTTTTCAGGACTTCACCGCCATTCAGAATCTTTCGCTGAAAGTCGAAAAGTCGTCAATATACGGGCTTGTCGGCTACAACGGTGCGGGCAAAACAACGCTTCTCAAGACGGTCGCCGGAGTCTACAGAGCCGACGAGGGCGAGGTCAAAATATTCGGCGAGAATGTTTTTGACAACGCAAAGGTTAAGCAAAGACTCTTCTATGTCCCCGATGACCTCTATTTCGAGCCCAACGCGACAATAGAGAGCATGGGCAAATTCTATGCGGGCTACTATCCCCGCTTCAGCTTCGACACCATGCACAAGCTCTCAAAGGTATTCGGGCTTGACACGAAGAAGAGCATACGCGGCTTTTCAAAGGGCATGCAGAGGCAGGCGGAGATAATCCTCGGAATGTCCACGATGCCCGAGGTTATCCTGCTCGACGAGAGCTTCGACGGACTCGACCCGGCAAAGAGGAATCTTATTAAGAACCTCCTGCTCGAATACATGGCCGAAGAGGAATGCTCGGTCATAATCTCATCCCACAATCTCCACGACCTTGCAGACATGTGCGACCACATTGCGCTGATAAACGGCAAGAGCATAGTCATGGACTGCTCTGTTGACGATATCAGCGGCTCGCGCTGCAAGTTCAGGCTGGTCTTTGACCGCGACCTCGAAGAGAGCGATTTCAAGGATCTCGACATCAGGCACTTCTCGAAGGACGGAAAGATAATCACCCTGAGCGCCAACGGTGACATGGACGAAAATGAGAAGAAGCTTCAAAATATGAATCCGCTGATGATCGAAAAGTTCCCGCTCACGCTCGAAGAAATCTTCCTCGAGGAGATGGAGGGCAGCGACTACGACTTCAAGGACATCTTCGGCAAGCCCGAAGAGAAGAAATGAGGTGTCACAGATGAAGAAATATAAGAACACATTCCGTTTCTCCGTCGCTCACGCGATAAAGAAAAACTTCATTCTCCCCCTTGCAACATTTGTGCTCAGCATGATTTTTTATCTCACCGGCTTCTGCTGGGATGTATTGAGCGAAGCAAAGAACAAGGCCGCTATCACCGGTCAGAACGTTATGAAGTTAATGCGCGAAGCGTACGAGGTCTTTATCTTCGACTCGGAGCGCGCGGCATATGAACCGCTCATCTCGTTCTACCCCGCTCTGCTCGTTGTGATATCGCTGTTAGTCGGCGTTTTGCTTTTCAGATTCGTTACCAACAAAAAGACCGTCAACGTCTATTACAGTCTCGGCATTAAGCGCGCCGACCTCTACACAGCGCGTCTGGTTGCAGGCATAATTATGATGCTCGCGGCAACACTCATCCCACTCGCAGTATCGCTCGGAATCAACCTCCACTTTTTCGGCTCGTCCGTCATGCTCTGGCGAACCTTCCTGTTCTATGCGGTGCACAACGTGATATGTGTGCTCGCCGGTCTTACAATATCGGCGGCGGTCTCAAGCTGCGTGGGTACGGTTGTTGAATCACTTGGCTTCTCAGCCGTTCTTGCGGCGTTCCCGAGCGTTGTGACAATGTGCGTGAACTACAGCGTTCCCGCAATCCTCAACGGCGCTCCCTCCAAAACTTACTACGACATATATCCCGTCGCTTCAAGCTTCGGCGAGAACTATCTGGATATGACGAACAGCACCCTGTTCGGCCGCGCTATCGCCCATATAAATCTGCTCATGCTCAACAGAAGCTCTTTTATTAACTCATCTTCCATTGAAGCTATGACAAAAGAGGCAGCAAAAAAATGGGCCGCGCCATCGCTGACTCCCTATATTCTCTGGGCAGTTCTCATCGCCGCGTTCTTCGTGTTCGGTCTGTTCATGTTCAAGCGCAGAAAAGCCGAGATATGCGGTTTCCCCGGAAGAAGCGCCGTTCTCAACTTCGTGCTCTGCATGATTGCCTCTTTCGGAGCTGCTTCGCTGATAATATATTTTATAGCATACACATCGCAGATAAGCAGATGGATAATGATAGCCCTGGTAATCGTCGCAGCTTTCCTGGTATTTGTTATACTCGATGTCATTCTCCATTTGAGCTTCAAGGCTCTTAAAAAAGACTGGAAGATAGGTCTCGTCCACGTCGGTCTCATGGCGGCGTTCCTGCTCTCGCTCTACACCGGCTTCTTCGGCTACAGCAGCCGCGTGCCCGATGTTCAGTCCATCGAGAGCGCATCCATCTCCGCGCCCAACGCACTGATGGGCAGCTACAAGCTCGGCAACGGGCTCCGGTCCGGATATAACAGCAACCGTTATTACTTCGGCGAGGACGGACTCAAGGACTACTACTATGTCGGCAACCGTTCGAACTCACTCGTTGAGGACTTCAAGGACAAAGATGACATAAATACTGTCCGCGAAATCCACAAGGCCATGATAAAAGCAGGAAACATCAACGAAATGAACTGCGACCCTGATGACTATTCGAAGAGAGTCACGAGCCAGAAGGTCATCATAAAATACAAGCTCAAGAACGGACGTGAGCTTGTCAGAGTTTATAACTATGTTCCGCTGACAGACTATCCCACGCTCTATACCCTTGAGGATACCAAGAACTGGAACAGCAAAATCAAGAACGAGCTGCTCAACATCGACTCGGAAAATGTTATCCCGATACTTTTCTCCGCTCAGATGGACAAGAGAACCGCTGTTGACGAAGAGCTGACCGCAGGTCTTGCGCGCGCGATATATAATGATATCAGCACGCTGAGCTCCGACAAGCTTCTGACAAGCAACGCGAAATATCTCGGCTCGGTTGCGTTCTATGTTTCTCGTCAAAACACACAGGATGAGGCGTACTACGGAAGCGCCACTACCGTAACAGAGCCTATGCCGGAACCGGGTATTGAGGAAGATCCTGATATGTCAAGGCAGGATAAGGTCAACGAGCTTTCGGCGCACGGAGAGTCGAGCGGACATTATATCTCACTCGGCGACTACTCAACAGTTCCGATAACCTCGGAGATGACGAACACTATAAGCTTCCTCAAGGAGCACGGACTCTACGAGAAGCTCACAGACGAGTCCCCGATAGTCAGCGTCAGAGTTAAGGACATGGGTCACTCGACCGACTCCGTGCAAGCAAGATACGGATACGGCTATTGTAGCCCGATATTCAACGCCTTCTGGGATGACGGAAAATCAAAGGCAGTTTCAAAGACGGATTCCACCGGCTACACCTATCAGGTGAGCAACTACAACAGCGGCGATTTCATGCCGAAGGATGCCGTAACCATAACAAACAAGACTATTGTCGAAAAGCTCGCCGCCAACGCCTACGGCTACCGCTTCGACCTCACGGGCGGATACCTTGTTGAGTTCAAGCGCGCGAACGGCGCTCTTACGATAATGTATGTTCCGAAAGGACGCATCGAGCTGAATCTCGGCACAGGCAAATAAATTTCAAGCGGCGGCTGCGCTGAAACGGTGCGGCCGCCGAACTGAGCAGCATCGGAGGGATAAAGAGTGAACAAATCAAGAGACGGCTTCAAAAGCCCATTCGGCTTCACAGTCGTTCACGCGATAAGAAAGAACTTTGCTTTTCCGCTCGCGGTCTTTGTAATGAGCTTGGCGCTCTACCTCAGAAGCTTTTTCGGCAGCGACAAGATAAGACAGCTTACGACGCTAAAGAGCGGCGGCTCGGCAACGTTGGAGCTTCTGCGCGAATCCGGAAAATTTTTAATAATCGGCGGATCTGACAACTATATGCTGACGGATATTCTCTATTTTTACACGGCAGCAGTCGTTGTTCTCTCCGCCGCGCTGGGTATAATGCTTTTCAGATTCGTCTCAAGCAGGGCGAAGAACAACATATATTTCAGTCTTGGCATCAGCCGCGCGGGTCTGTTTTCGGCGCACTGGCTGGCGGGAGCGGTCATGCTCGAAGCGGCCGTGCTTCTCCCGCTCGCCTTTTCGGCAATGCTGAACCTTATCTACTTCGGCTCGTCCGTCATGCTCTGGCGCGCGCTGCTGTTTTACGCCGTTCACATGACCGTGACGGCGCTTGCGGGATTCTCTGTTGCGGCGGCAGTCTCCGTCTGCGTGGGAACCGCAGGCGAATCGGTACTGTTCTCGCTCGCATTCATAGCGTTTCCGAGCGCCGCTGTATATTTTCTCAATAACACTGTACCGAAGCTGCTCTTCGGCGCGCCTCACAATTCAAACTACGCACTCTATCCGTCGGCGAGTCACAACCAGGATATCAGCATGGCCCTCTCCCCTTTCGGGCGCGTGCTGTCGCGTCTAAATCTGCTCTCGCTCAACAACGACGTATTCATCCGCTCGGGCTCGTTGGTCTCGGCCGACGGGTTCTCTAAAATCACCGCAGACGAGCTGAAAAGCTGGAGCGCGCCGTCTCTTGAGCCCTATATACTCTGGGCGATACTGACCGCCCTGCTGTTCGTTTTCGGGCTTTTGATGCTAAAGCGCAGGAAGGTGGAGATATGCGGCTTCAGCGGCAGGAGCAAGGCTTTAAACTTTTTGCTGACCGCCATGCTCTCTGTTTCCGCAGGCTCGACTATCGTCGCCGTTAATTTTTATTTTTCGCAAATCACTGACAAGCAATATCTTATAACGGGCATAACAACCGTGCTTTTGAGCGCTGTTATATTCGTGGTTTTCGATATTATGCTCAATCTCAGCTTCAAGGCACTCAAAAAGGATTGGAAATACGGGCTTGTCCATGTGGCTCTCGCGGTCGCCGTTATGCTCTCGCTCTACACCGGGTTCTTCGGTTACAGCAGCCGCGTGCCTGATACCGACAGCATCGAGAGCGCATCGGTATCCGCTCCGGACATACTTCTCGGAAGCTACCGCACAAGAGCAGACGAGCTCAAATTCAACGCAAACTCCGGCTACTATCTCGCCTTCGACGAGGACGGAAACCCGGTTGGCATAAACAGCGGCTGCTACTATCGCAGCAACGCCGACGAAAGGCGCATAATTATCGACGGATTCAAAAGCGAAAGCGACATTAACGCCGTGCGCGAGCTGCACAAAAGGCTCATCGCCTCGGGCAGAAAAGTTGTTTCAAGCAGCGAGGATTATTCCGAAAGAGCCGTGCGCAGCACTGTTATTATAAAATACAAGCTCAAGAACGGACGCGAGATAATAAGAGAATATCAGACAGTCGGGCTCGGCGACTATCTCTCGCTCTATTCAATAGAGAACACCGAGAACTGGAACAACAAAATCAAAAACGAGCTGCTGAACATAAACAGCGAAAAAGTATTCCCCGTTCTCTTCTCGGGACAGATGGACAAAAAGACCGTCGTTGACCAAAAATTTACACGCGGACTCGCCCGCGCGATATATGAGGACATAACCTCTCTCGGCGCAGACAGAATTCTCTGCTCCGACTCGAATGGCTCGGCGCGGCGGCTCTGTACCGCGACATAGCGTCGGACGGAGTCGAAGCCGTGACGGCGACCCAAGCTCAGGCGGAAGTCCCCGATATTGATGATATTGACACGCCGGCAGACGATGTTCGCAACGCTTGGAAAGCCGGAAACTACGGCGAGATGATGACCAACGGCTCGGAATACGGAGATTTCGGCAAGTTCAAGTCCGTTATTCCGATAACCGAGGAAATGACGAACACCGTCGAATATCTAAAAGCCCACGGGCTCTATGACCTGCTCGTTGACGAATCGCCTATAGTCGCCGTCAGAGTGGCGGACATAGGCAAGCTCACCGTCGACGCGCTTGAATACACCACGCCGATATTCAACGCTTTCTGGGACAACGGCAAATCAAAGCCGGAAACCGACCGCGAGACCGGAGAACAGATAAGCACATACACGAGCGGCGACTATATGCCGAAAAATTCAAGGGAATTCACCGACGGCGCAACGATAAACGCACTCGCCGAAAACGCCTACGGATACAGATTCGACCTCACGGGCGGATATGTTGCCGAGTTCAGACGTGCCAACGGATGCAGAACGATAATGTATATCCCGAAAGGGCGCGTCGAACTGAATCTCGGTTAAATATAAAAACTCCCTTAAACACACATAGCCCCGGGCCCCACCGGAAATCTGTGAAGCCCGGGGCGGTTTTTATATTTACACATGAAAAAATGCGACCCCGAAGGATCGCATAAGTTCAGCTTTTAGATATTACTTGTCCTGTATTAAAGGAAGAGAAGAAGCAGGGTTGCAACGAGTGCGAGAACGAAGAAAGAGATAGCGATGATCTTCGTGATAAGCACAAGCTTCGACTCCATAGTCCTACTCTTGTTCTTGCCGAAGAAAGTCTCTGCGCCGCCTGCGATAGCGCCGGAAAGGCCGGCGGACTTACCCTCCTGAAGAAGGACAAGAACAATAATAGCGACCGAAAGAAGAATGAGGACTATGCCCAATATAATCTCATGTACTGCCATGAAGTTAACCTCCAAACACAAATTGCTAAGATATTTTAGCATATACTTTGACACATTTCAATAGTTTTTACAAAAACTTTTGCCGAACGGAGAAATTTTCCTTCCGAAAGATGTATTATCGGCGCGCGGCTGAGCAAACTACTCTCAGCGGCAAGAGTCCGAAGTCAATGCGTTTGCAGGGCTTTTCCCGCCGACCGTTTTGCGGGGAAGCCTTGCAAACGGTCTTTTTTATATTCCGAGCTCAAGCTGCTCGCCTTTGTCCTCTGCGCTCAGCAGCGCTCCGGCGGCGGGCAGGTTCTTTGTCTTATATCTGTACGCCTTGGCGAACTCCCCTTCTTTATACGCACGGACGGTCATAACTTTCTGACCCTTCTTGAGGCTCATAACGCCGACTCCCTGAGTGTCCTTGGTAGTCTTGGGCGAGATTGCGCCGGTGTTTATCAAAAGGTGTCTGCCCGCGGAAGAGATTATAACAAGCTCGACATCGCTTTCGATATGGAGCATCGCAGCGACAGGCGATTTGTCGGAATAAGCCTTTATGAGCTTCTTGCGGTTCGTCTTCGTCTGATAGGCGGAAAGCTCGACCTTCGCCGCCTTTCCGTTTTCAAAGAAGAAGAGCATATGACCCGAATAGTCCGAGGTCACAACCATATAGACCGCCGTCTCGCCCTCGTCCATGCCGAGCGTGCTCGCCACATAATCGCCGAGTGCGCTCGCCTTTGTCTCCTTGAAGTCGTTGACGCGAGCCTTGTAGACCTGGCAGCGGTTTGTGAAGAAGAGAAGCTCTTTCGCGTTATCCGTAACCACGGTCTGGGCGAGCTCATCGCCCTCCTTGAACTTCTGCTCGCTGCTCATACGCAGAGACTGCGGGGTTATCTTCTTGAAATAGCCCTGCTTCGAGAAGAAGAGCGTCACGGGATAATCGGGTATCTGCTCCTCCTCTTCCTCCTCTGCGATATCGGAGGCGTAGATAATTTCCGTCTTTCTCGGCTTGCCGTATTTCTTGATAACTTCCTCAAGCTCGCTGATAATTATCGCGCCGACTCTGCCGCGTTTTGCAAGGATATCCTCAAGATCGGCAATGAGCTTTTCGAGATCCTCGATATCCTGCGTGCGCTTTAAGATATATTCGCGGTTTAAATGACGAAGCTTTATCTCCGCGACATACTCCGCCTGGATGCGGTCGATTCCGAAGCCTATCATGAGGTTCGGGACGACCTCCGCCTCCTCTTCGGTATTTCTGACGATCTTTATCGCCTTGTCGATATCGAGAAGTATTTTTTCAAGTCCGCGCAGCAGATGCAGCTTGTCCTTAGCCTTTTTGAGGTCGAAATAGGTTCTGCGTCTGACGCACTCCATACGGAACGCAATCCACTCGTTGAGCAGCTCTTTGACGCCCATGACGCGGGGCGAACCGGCAATCAGGACATTGAAGTTGCAGGCGAACGAATCCGAGAGCGGAGTGAGCCTGTAGAGCTTCTGCATGAGCTTGTCGGGGTCTGTTCCCCTCTTTAAGTCTATGGTTATTTTAAGACCGCTCTTGTCCGTCTCGTCGCGGATATCGCTTATTTCTCTTATCGCGCCCGCCTTGACTCTGTCGATAACCTTTTCTATTATAGACTCGCTCGTTGCGGTCGAGGTCATCGGGATCTCCGTTATATCAATGCAGTTGTTCGACTTGTCATAAGTATATTTGGCGTAGAGCTTGAACGAGCCGCGGCCTGTGCGGTAAATCTCCTCAATCTTCGCGCGGTCATAGAGTATCTTCGCGCCGCCCGCAAAGTCGGGTGCTTTGAGGGTATCCGCAACGCAGTGGTCGGGGTTTCTGATAAGCTCGATAGTCGTGCGGCAGACCTCTTCGAGGTTAAAGGAGCATATGGAGCTCGCCATGCCGACAGCTATACCGGTGTTATTATTGACGAGCACGCTCGGGAAAGTGACCGGCAGAAGGGTCGGCTCTTTCATGGTGCTGTCGTAGTTATCGACAAAATCGACGGTGTCCTTGTCGATATCCTTGAAAAGCTCGGCACTTATGGGGTCGAGCTTCGCCTCAGTATATCTCGAAGCCGCCCACATCATATCGCGCGAATACGCCTTACCGAAGTTACCCTTTGAATCGACGTACGGGTGCAGCAGCGCTTCATAGCCGCGCGAAAGTCTGACCATAGTCTCATATATGGCGGCGTCGCAGTGAGGGTTCAGCTGCATGGTGCGTCCGACGATATTAGCCGACTTTGAGCGCGCACCGGTGAGCAGACCCATTTTGTACATGGTATAGAGTATCTTTCTGTGCGAGGGCTTGAAGCCGTCTATCTCCGGGATAGCACGCGACATGATGACGCTCATCGCATAAGGGAAATAGTTCGTTTCAATGGTATCGGTTATCGGCTGTTCGACAACTTCGCCCGCGCCGATGATATGAACTCCGCTCTTGAGCGGATCGATTTCATTTTTCGGGGGTTCTTTTTTGCCTCTTTTTCCCGCCATTTATATCAAAATCCTTTCAATAGTTAAGCTGTTACGAAACATCCGCCATGTCGATATATGCCGCGCCGTCGCGTGCGATATGCTCTTTTCTGCCGGCGAGATTGTCGCCGAGCCAGAGATCAAATATCTCGGCAGTTTTCTGGGCGTCGGTCGGGTCGACGCGGATAAGGCGGCGGGTCGCGGGATTCATCGTCGTCAGCGACATCATGTCCGCATCGTTTTCACCGAGTCCTTTCGAGCGCTGGATGGTGAACTTGCTGTTTTCAAGCTGGGAAAGGATATCCTGCTTCTCCTGCTCGTTATATGCAAACCACGTCTCGTCCTTTGAGTTTATCTCATAGAGCGGCGACTCCGCGATATACACCTTGCCCTTTTCAATAAGCGTGGGCATGAGGCGATAGATCATCGCGAGGATAAGCGTGGTATCTGGAATCCGTCAACGTCGGCATCGGTGCAGATTATGACCTTGCTCCAGCGCAGCTGATCGATATTGAACGCGACCATATCTTTCATCGACTTCGACTTGACCTCGACTCCGCAGCCGAGAACTTTTATCAGGTCGGTTATGATATCGTTTGCGAATATTTTGTTATATTCCGCCTTGAGACAGTTGAGTATCTTTCCGCGCACGGGGATTATCGCCTGGAAAGACGAGTCGCGCGCCTGCTTACAGGCACCGAGTCGCCCTCCACTATGAACAGCTCGCGCTCGGAGACATCCTTGCTGCGGCAGTCAACGAATTTCTGCACTCGGCTGCCCATATCGTTGCTCGACTGGAGCTTGCCTTTTATATTGAGTTTCGTCGTCTCCGCACGGACACGCGCGCGCATATTGACGAGCACCTGATCGCATATCTTGTCTGCATCGAGCTTGTTTTCGATGAAATACACCTCAAGCTGATGCTTGAAGAACTCGGTCATTGCCTCCTGAATGAACTTGTTCGTGATAGCTTTTTTCGTCTGGTTCTCATATGAAGCTATGGTCGAGAACGACGAGATGACAAGCACAAGGCAGTCTTCAATATCCTGGAAATTTATCTTTGAATCGGATTTGAGATATTTTCCGCTCTTTTTTATATAAGCGTCTATCTGCGACACGAAAGCGGAACGGACAGCTTTATCCGGTGCGCCGCCGTGTTCAAGGTAGCTCGAGTTGTGATAGAACTCCTTGAGCTGAACTTTGTTTGAGAAGCAGAGCGCGGCGTTTATTTTCAGAGTATAGTCGGGCTGATCCGCTCTGTCGCGGCCGACGCGCTCGCCGCTCCATGTGCAAATGGAAGAAAGTCCGTTTGAGCCGACCACCTCGCGGACATGATCGGCGATGCCGTTTTCGTAGAAATATTCAAAAGTATCGAACTTTGAGCCGTTCTGATTTTTGAGCACGAATTTGACGCCCGCGTTGACTATCGCCTGGCGGCGCATCATATCCTGAAAATACTCGAGTGGTATGTTGATATCGGTGAAAACTTTGAGATCCGGGCGCCACTTTATGCGCGTGCCGGTGTCTTTTTTATTATACGGCTCCTTTATCATATCACCTACGGGCTTGCCGCCCTTGAAATTCAGATGATAGCAAAAGCCATTTGAATGTATCTCAGCCTCCATATATTCCGAGGCATACTGAGTGGCGCAAAGACCGAGTCCGTTTGTGCCGAGAGAATACTGATAGCTGCCGCCGTCGTTTGTCTTATACTTACCGCCGGCATACAGCTCGCAGAAAGTCAGCTTCCAGTTATATTCCTTTTCTTTCTGGTTATACTCAACAGGTATTCCGCGTCCATGATCCTGAACCTCAACGGACTTGTCCTCAAATCGGGTAACGGTTATTGTATTACCGAAGCCCTCACGCGCCTCGTCAACAGAGTTCGAGATGATCTCGAACACAGAGTGCTCGCAGCCCTCTATGCCGTCGGAGCCGAAGATGACCGCAGGTCTTTTGCGCACGCGGTCGGCGCCCTTGAGCACCTCTATGCTCTCCTGATTGTAGGTTGCCTTATTCGCCATTTAGCTGTCCCCCGTAAATCAAATGCTACGCATTATTTTGTATCATACATATTTAATTATACACCATATATTGGCTTTTTGTCAATGATATCAATGGGTATAGAAAAAGACAGACCATGCAATAACACGGTCTGTCGGATAAAAATTAGGATTTATTATACCTTTTTCTTTCTCTTGAACACATCTGCGGGAAGCTGGGCGAGAACTATTGCAACGAACATTATGATGCAGCCGCTGAGCTCCCTTACGGACATTTTCTGATCTATCAGCACCCACGCGAATATGACGGCGAACACAGATTCAAGGCACAGCAGGAGCGAAGCGACCGTTGGGTCTGAATCGCGCTGGCCGAGGGTCTGGAAAGTGAAAGCCACTCCGCAGGACAAAATACCTGTGTAGAGCAGATAGGGCGCTGCGCTCATTATGGCATGGATACTCGGCTTTTCGAAGATAAACATGAGAATGACGGAAATTATGCCCGAGACAAAGAACTGCGCGCACGAGAGCTTGACTCCGTCAACTATAGCCGAATATTTGTCGATAACAAGAATATGTATCGCAAAGCCGACCGAACACGCGAGAGCGAGCAATTCGCCCTTGCCGAAAGTCGCCTTGCCGCCCGCACACAGCAGATAGAGTCCGACAACGCCGAGTCCGACGCCTATCCACACAGGAAGACTGACGCGCTTTTTGAAGAAAACGAGGCTGATTATCGGCACCAGGAGCATATAGAGCGCGGTTATGAAGCCGACCTTGCCGACCGTTGTATAAGCGAACGCCGCCTGCTGAAGATTGCTCGACACGCAGAGAACCGTTCCGCAGACGAGTCCGTCGACAATAAGATTTTTTCTGTCTTTTTTCTTTTCTTCTGGCGTTTTCTGTTCAGCCGAGCCGAGCTTTTTGTTTTTTGATTTTTGAACTCCCGACATTATCGCAATGACCGGCAGGAGCACCGTGCCGCCCATAATCATTCTTATGCCGTTGAAGGTCAGAGTTCCGATTACTTCGAGTCCCTCGCTCTGAGCCACAAACGACAATCCCCATATAACAGCGGCGAGAATGAGAAAGATGCCGCCTTTAAGCTGTCCTTTTTTCGTTGTTATCACTCCACTGAAGTTTTCCGAAATATGATAGCACAAAGGCAAATAATAAAAATCGGATTTTGGAATAAAATGTAATTTCCAGAAAGATTTTCGGTTTATCTCTCCGCGAGCGGAAGTATTGAGCCGATATCGGTTAATTGAAAGTCCCCCGCCTCCTCCGCACGCACGCCGAACGAAGAGAGAAAGACTCTGATTTTTTCGCTGTCCTTATGAGACGCGAGCGAGCCGTTGAAGAGCATTGTATCGGGCGCAATGAGTCCGCAGCAGCCGCCGATAAAGCCGTATTCGCGCCCTGGCAGAATGACATCGCCCTTTGAGACGAGCAGTACAGCAAGTCCGTTTTTTTCGGCCGCCGAGGCTATTGACACATCATCGGTAATTATCGCGCTTTCCGTCACGGGCACTACCGAGCATTTTGTGTAGCCCTGGCGCACGGGTATTAAACTACGCCCGGAAAAGTCGATGTTTTTGCAGACGGTTTTGGGATTGAGTATCGCATAATTGCCGAAAAGCGCGGCATTGAGCGGCACATCGGCGGGATATTTATCGCCGAGCGGAGTGTCGAGAACCTGCACATCAAAGCCCATTTCAATAAGCTTTTCCGCGTTGTTACACTGCTCTCGGCTCAATATGATTTTTCGCCCGCCGAGATGCAACAAATGCAAATCGGCGTGGGCGGCTGTGCCGTCGGTTATAGCGGCGCACGACAGGATATCAAGCACGCCGATTCCGCGCGAGAGAAGATATTCTTTTGCTTTTTCTGCGCCGACGCTTACAGCGGCGAGGGTGATTCCCCTCTTCGGCAGGTTCGGCGATTCTATAGGGGTCATAAAATTCATCAGTCAACGCAGTTCGCGAACGCCTCATAGACATTCTTGACGCCGATGACCTCTATCTCCTTTTTGAGCTTGTCCGGCACGGATTTGAAATTATGGCGCGGGATAATGCAGGTCTTGAAGCCGAGCCGAGCCGCCTCTTTTATGCGCTGTTCGCAGTGGTTGACGGAGCGAATCTCGCCGCCGAGACCTATCTCGCCGAAAGCGAGCACATCGTCTCTTATCGGGACATCCTTGAGGCTCGAAATAAGCGCAAGCGCAACGGAGAGGTCGGTCGCGGGTTCATCGAGCTTGAGTCCGCCGATGACATTTATATAGGCATCCATATTGCCAAAGAAATAGCCCGCCCGCTTTTCGAGGACGGCTAAGAGCATAGCCATGCGGCTGTAATCAAAACCTGTCGCCATACGGCGGGGATTGCCGAAGCTCGACGCGCTGACAAGAGCCTGAACCTCGGCGAGTATCGGGCGAGTACCCTCCATAGCGCAGGCGATGCAGGTACCGGAAGTGTTCTTCGGTCTGCCTGAAATTAGCATAAGGGACGGATTCTCGACCTGAGAAAGTCCGCTGTCGAGCATCTCGAAAACGCCTATCTCATTCGTCGAGCCGTAGCGGTTCTTGACGGCGCGAAGGATTCTGTAAGACATATTGCGGTCGCCCTCGAAATAGAGCACCGCATCAACGATATGTTCGAGCACCTTGGGACCCGCGATGTTGCCGTCCTTGTTGACATGACCGACGACTATAATCGGGATATTGCTGCTCTTCGCGGTGCGCATGAACATCGAAGTCGATTCGCGCACCTGCGTGACGCTGCCCGCAGAGGAGCTAAGGTCACTTATGACCATAGTCTGTATCGAGTCGATGATAACAAGCCCGGGCTTGTTGATATTTATATACTCGCATATAGCCTGAACATCGGTCTGGCTCATGAGAGTGAGGGTCGGGCTTGTGACCCCGAGCCTGTCCGCGCGGAGCTTTATCTGATAGACCGACTCCTCGCCCGAGACATAGAGAATATCGAGATCCTTGCCGATATACTGGCATATCTGAAGAAGAATCGTAGATTTGCCTATGCCGGGGTCGCCGCTCAGGAGCACCAGCGAGCCTTTGACTATTCCGCCGCCGAGGACGCGGTCGAGCTCTGTGAGCCCTGTCTGATAGCGTATCTCCTCATCGGCGGTTATCTCGCTGAGAGCATATGTCTTGACGCTGCGCGCGCTCGCGCCGCTCTTGGACGCCGGGGCGGCGGGCGCTTTTATCTCCTCGTTCATGGTGTTCCACTCGCCGCAGCCCGGGCAGCAGCCGAACCATTTCGGGCTTTCATAGCCGCATTCGGAACAGATATAGACCGATTTTGCCTTGCCTGCCATTTTATGTTACCTCCGTCAGTTTTTCGTCTTGTTTTAAATAGTCTGCTATACCGCACATGACCGAAAAAGCCATGGTGTTCTGATAATTATCGTCTTTTAGTTTCAGCGTCTCGGCGGCGTTCGAGAGGAAGCCGCACTCGACCATAACCGCCGGAGACTGCGCATGATAGAGCAGATATATCTCAGTGCCCGTGCGCTTGACGGCGCGCTGATTCTGAGGCTGGATAAGCGAGCGGATATCCTGTTGAATCGCCTTTGCCAGCTTCTCGCTCTCCGGATTGTTTTTTGAATAGAACACCTGCGCGCCGCTGTATGACGGGCCGCCGTAGTGGTTCTGATGTATGCTCACGAACAGGGCGTCGGGCGTCTGTTCGATGATTTTCATTCTGTTTTTTATATCCGAGACTTTTTGCTGACGCACAGTTTTTGCGGAGTCGTCGGCTATATCGTCGTCCGTTTCGCGGGTCATGATGACATTGTAGCCCGCTGTATCGAGCATATCGCGCAGTTTCAGGGCTATGGACAGATTTATATCTTTTTCGACCGTTCCGTCCGCCGCAGTCGCGCCGCCGTCCATGCCGCCGTGACCTGCGTCAACGATAACAGTCACGGTGCGGAGCGCATTTGAAGAGGCCCTGCGCGCATATCCGGAGCCGCGCGAGGATATCATCACGAAGCATATAATCATTATTACAACAGCCGCCGCGATACCGAGAACGACGAGTCTTGAACGCTTTTTGAAATTTATCACCATACCGACACCCCCACAAAAGAATATGCGGAGAGTCGCGGCATTATTAGAACAGCGGCGGGCAAAATAGGAAAAAGGAGCTGAGAAAATGAAAGGAATAACAAAGATTATCGGCGGTCTCGCCATCGGGACGGTCAACTCCGCGCTCGGAGCCGGCGGCGGGATGATTGCTGTGCCGATGCTCAGAAAAAGCGGAATGGAGCAAAACAGGGCTCAGGCAAACGCGGTGACGCTCATTATGCTGCTGACCGCGGCGAGCGCGGGGATATATATTTACACAGGGAAAGTCACCTTCAGCGACGCGCTCCCCTATCTCCCAGCGGGGCTTATAGGAAGCGTTCTCGGTTCTTTCATTCTGCCGAAGATACCGACGAAAATACTCGGCAAGATTTTTGCCCTTTTCATGCTTTGGGCGGGAGTGAGGATGCTGATGCGATGAAAACGATACTGGCAGCTTTTTTCTCGGGTCTCGCCGGCAGTCTCGGGCTCGGCGGAGGCGGAGTGCTGGTGCTCTATCTCGTGCTCGCACTCGGCATGCCGCAGCTCAAGGCACAGGGCATAAATCTATTATTTTTTATCCCCTGCGCGGTGCTCTCGAGCATAGTTTATTCATTCAAAAAGCTCATCGACTGGAAAAGCGTTCTGCTCTTTGCCGCGGGCGGTCTGCCGGGAGTTTTACTCGGCAGTCTCGCGGTATCGCACATGAACAGCAATATTCCCGGGAAAATCTTCGGCGGGTTTCTGCTGCTCATGGGCATAAAAGAGCTGTTCAGGAAAGGTGATTGATGCGCCGATAGTCGAGATAATCCTGGAGAATCATCACGGCGCTGACGGCATCGACAACTGCCTTGCGCTTCTTGCCGCGCGTGTTCGTGACATTCAGGGCGTTATGCGCCGAAACCGTTGTCAGGCGTTCGTCGCGCATCACGGTCTCTATGCCCGAGAACTCGGTCAGAGCCGCCGCGAAATCCTCGCAGCGCTGAGCGCGTTCGCCGTGGGTGCCGTCCATATTGACGGGCAGACCGACAACTATCAGCTCCGCCTTTTTCTCTTTGGCTATCTCTGTTATTTTTTCAATCAGCGGCTCGGATTCTTTTTCTGTTATAACGGTCACGGGAGACGCCAGAAATTCAGTCTTGTCACAGACGGCTATGCCCGTTCGCGTATCTCCGTAATCTACCGACAGGATTATCATAAAATACCTCTTAATTAAAAAATTAGCCGCACCGTTATCGGGTGCGGCCGTTTATATATTTTTTCGCCGCAGGTTGAGTTTAATCGTCCGAACGCGGGCTTGTCGGAAGGATGGAATTGATAATATTGCTGACCGCCTCGCCGACTCCGCTGACGACCTCGCTGACGGATCCGCCGCCGCATGCGGTACACTCGGCGGGCATTGCGGACTTCTTATAATATCCCTTTGCAGTCTCCTTGCACGAGGGCGAAGCGAGAAGTCCGGTCTTCTTGCAGTAGTCCTTCTCCTCGACCTTGCCGGTCTTGGGGAACTCCTTGACGGGCAGGTTCGCGTGGATGCGGTCGAGCAGTTCGATATAGACTCGTCCGGAAGCACTGTATCTGAACGGAATGACCTTGGGCTTATCGTAGCCGAGCCAGACCGCGCAGACATAGTAAGGCGTGCCGCCGGCTATCCAGCTGTCCTTGGTGTCACTTGTGGTACCGGTCTTGCTCATCAGCTCGAACTTGCCGAGATTCTTGCTCTTGCGGAAATCTCTTGCCGGGACGGTCTTGAGCAGTTCGCGCATGACCTCTGCGGTATCCTCGCTGAGAACTCTCTCGGGCTCGGACTTCGTTTCGAGCAGGACTTCCGTACCCGTGGCATTGGTGACTTTATAATAGCAATAGGGCTCGTAGTAATAGCCGTTGTTGCCGAACACGGCATATGCCGCCGCCATTTCGACAGTAGTGACGCCGTTTGTCAGAGCGCCGGTTGCAAGGGGCGCGATATTCGCATCCGCAGAATCATCAAGAGTTGTCAGATGGAACGTCTTTTTCATGAAGTTATAGGCCTCGTTGACTCCGAGCATCTCCGTAATTATTCTGACGGGCACGGTATTGAACGACTTCTGGATAGCATACTGGACGGTTATCTCTTTCTTGCTTCCGTTTGTGCCGTCCGCATTCTGCGGCCAGAGCTTGCCGTTTTGATAGATCGAGTAGTCGAGGATCATGCTCGACCAGTTGACATAGTTCTTCTCGAGCGCGAGAGAATAGGTCGAAAGGGGCTTTATGGACGAACCGGGCTGTCTCGGGGACTCGGACGCTCTGTTGAGGCAGAGGTTGCCGTTCTTTTCGCCCGCCTGTCCGACTATGCCGACGATTCTGCCCTCATAGTCCATAACGGTTGCCGCGGACTGAGCGGCGGGATGCTCGGCAGTGTCTGCCTCCTTATCGAAAGCGATTCTGTTTGAATATACGGTATTGAGAACCTTCTGAACATCGGGGTTTGCGGCAGAATATATCTTGAGTCCGCCGTAATTTATCTTCTCCATCGCCTGGCGGTAGGTGTAGCCGTATTTGCTCATCAGATCCTTGCAGACGGTCTTGATGACATAATCGACATAGAAATCCTGATATTCTTTCTCGGTGTTCTTGTCCTCGGTAGTGGTCTTGGTCTTGCCCGGCTTCGGGACATAGCCCTCGCTGTTTGTGAACACGAGCTTATAGTTAACTGCTTCTTCGTACTCCTCTTTGCTTATCGCCTTTTCCTCGAGCATATATTTGAGGCAGAGTTCCTGACGCGTTTTGTTCGCCTCGGGGTTGAGCAGAGGGTTATACTTCGTCGGCGCTTTTGTTATGACCGCAAGGGTCGCGCACTCGGCGAGATTCAGCTCGCTGACATCCTTGCCGAAATAAGTCTCGCTCGCAGTCTGGACGCCGTAGCAACCGTTGCCAAGATAAAGGGTGTTGAGATAAGCTTCAAGGATAGCGTCCTTGCTGTAGTGCTGCTCAAGGTTCAGAGCGCGCTCTATCTCCTTGAACTTTCGAACGACCGTTATCTCCTTGTCGTTGGTCACATTCTTGACGAGCTGCTGGGTTATTGTCGAGCCGCCGCCGGTTGAAAGTCCGGTTGCCGCGCCGAAAGTGCGCAGCCAGTCGACGCCGTGATGCTTCTCAAAACGCTTGTCCTCAAGGCAGACGAAAGCGTTTCTTAGATTTTCCGGCATCTTGTCGAAATCGACCCATATTCTGTTCTCCTCGCCGTGGAGCTGAGCCATTTCAACGAGCTCGTTGTTGCTGTTATAGGCATAGACGAACGAGGTCTGATTCTGATTCGCCTTGTAGTCGTCGAGATTTATCGCGATCTCGCCGTGGGCAAAAGACACGATATTGAAGAAAACATAACCTCCGATTATCGCCGTGGTGAGCATACCGACGACGAGCACACAGAGTATGACCAGCAGAGCTATCCTGCCGGCTTTTTTATTCGGCTTTTTATTCTTCTTTTTGGAAGATTTTTTGGCTGTTCCCATCTTTTTCGATGCGTTTGCGGGGCTGTTTGCCATCCGTGCGCCTCCTTCACATTACAATCCAGTTAAAAATTATAGCATACTTTTTGCAAAAAGTTTAGCCTAAATCCAAATATTCTCATTATTTTGTAAAATCAAAACAATAGCAGTGTATAAAACAGCGTATAAAAACGCCCGAAAGGGGCAAAAATCACCACGAAAGCAGAAAAAGTAAGCCTGCGGAAAGGAAAAGAAAAGATGAAAACCACGATAAAAAGCATCGCCGTTGCCCTCGCGTTCTGCGCCGCGGCGTTTCTGACCGTCTCGGCTATAATCGAAAACGCCGCACCGAACGGGAGCGAAAAATACATCATGCGCGACTATAACGGCAGGATAGCGGTGTTCGTCTACGGCGAGGAAGAGCCGCAGGAGGTGTTCGATGTTTTCACATCTTCCCTGCCCCGCGGCGAAGCCGAGCGCGTCTACAAGGGAATAACGGTCGAGGGCGACGAAGCACTTCAAAAGCTGATAGAAGATTTTACAGGGTAGCAAAAACAAAAGCGGCTGTTATCATCACGCAGGCACTGGGCCTCATGATGAACAGCCGCATTCTATTTTTATTATCGATATTTATTCGCCCTTATCAAACATATCGTTAAGCTGGGCGCACACGGCGGACATTCTGCCGATACGCTCGCGCAGAATAGTTTCGGCTTTCTTCTGCGCCTCGGCGACTATTGCGTTCGCCTGCTCCTGCGCTTCGGTAACTGTCTTCTGTGCCTGGCTGCGCGCGGCGGTGACTATTGCATCGGACTGGCCGCGAGCCGACTCATTGCTCACTTTAAGCAGGCTCTTCTGCGCCTCAAGGTCGGATATCTCCTTTTCGAGAGCCTTCTTTCTGCTCTCTGCGGCGTTGAGCTCGTCAACCATATATCTGCCCTGATCATCTCTGAGCTTTTCGAGGCGTTTTATATGCTTTGCAAACGCCACGCAGTTGTTATATAAACTGCGGTTCTGCGTTCTGAGTGCTTCTATCTCTTCGCTCGAAGCCGCTTCGCCCGCAGGAGCTTCGGCACGCTTTTCAAGCTCCGAGCCCCAGGCGTAAATTTTATTATATTCCTCCTGCAGCATCGAGATATACGCATCCGTTGCCGCAATATCGTATCCCCTATCAACCACGGGGAGCTTCATCTTTCCTTCCACTTCTGTCATCCCTTCCCAAAAATCAGCTGTTTCTCTTTGCTATATCAACAAGGTTTTTGTAGCTTATCGCCATCGACTCGCGCGGGTCAATATCGCAGGTGTCCTGCTCGATAACGATATATCTTACACCAGAATCCCTGCACGCGCGGTAGCACTCATCGAGATTGAGGTTGCCTGTGCCAACTTCGGCAAAATCGGGCTTGTTCTCGCTGTTGATTTTATAATCCTTGAAGTGGCAGACCTTCATTCTGCCGCTGAGGCGATTTATGAAATCCGCCGGATCGCCGCCGCCGTACTGAACCCAATATGTGTCCATTATAAAGCCGAACAGCTCGGGATCGGTGTCATCGATAAGCATATCTATAACGCGCCTGCCGTTATATTTCTTGAGCTCGAAAGCGTGGTTATGATAGGCAAAGTGCATTCCCATATCGCGAAGCTTTTTTGCGAGCTCGCCCGTGAGCTTTATAAACTCGCGCACGCCCTCTTCGCTGCCGCTGTACTCCCCCGGCATACAGCCGACTCCGAGCGTGTCGCAGTGGATCATTTTATGCTCCCTGACAACGGCTTCGGTATCGCTGAGCATGCGGTCGAACGAAGTGTGCGTGACGCAGACATCCATACTGTACTTATCAACAAGATATGCGACCTTCTCCGGCTCGATAGGTCCGATAGCGGAAATCTGAATCGTGTTGATGCCGATAGAATCAAGATATGCAAAAGTCTTTTCGGCATCTTCATAATTCTGTATGTAGTCGCGTAAAGTATAGAGCTGCGCACCGAGTTTGATATCCGACACGAGAGCACCTCCGTTCCCGCTTTTTCTACAGATTATTATATTATAGCCGTCCCGAAGTTTCAAGTGAATTTACAAAAAAAGCCCGGACTTGCAAACTCCGGCAAACCGCGAATATAGATATTCTACGGGAGGCGGTGCTGTGTTCGGTTGGTTTTTGCAGTTATTTTCAAACGGATTTCTCTTTTTTATCCTGCATCTGAGCCAGCCGGGCTCATTTGCCCCGCCGCTGAGTGCGGCGCAGGAGCGCGAGGCTCTTGCGAAAATGCACGCGGGCGACAAATCGGCGCGCAGCGAACTCATCGAGCACAACCTGCGGCTCGTGGCGCACATAGTAAAAAAATACTACGCCGCATATTCGGATCAGGACGATCTTATTTCGATAGGCACGGTCGGGCTGATAAAAGCTATAGACTCGTTCAAGCCCGACAAGGGCACGCGCCTTGCGACATACGCCGCGAAATGCGTTGAAAATGAGATACTGATGCACTTTCGCTCGATGAAAAAGAGCGCGCACGACATCTCGCTCGAAGACCCGATCGACAGCGACAGCGAGGGAAACCCGCTCACACTAATGGATATTATCTGCACACCGGACTGCATCGCAGACGATCTTGATTTGAAGATAAAGAGTGAGAAGCTGCGCGGGCTCGTCATCGGCATACCCGACCCGCGCGAAAAGGCGATAATCGTCATGCGCTACGGGCTCGACGGCAACGAGCCGCTGACGCAGCGAGAGATAGCGTCGATGATGAACATCTCCCGCTCCTATGTCAGCAGGATAGAAAAGCGCGCGCTCGAAAGGCTCGGGAAAGGAATGAAACAGCCGTGAGAATCATCCCACGGCTGCATTTTTATTTTATAATGTCGTTATCCTTGATGTACTTCACAGTCTCATCAACGGTTGTGAACGCGAGGGCAACCGAAGTATCGGCGGCTCCGTAATAGATAGCTATTCTGCCGGTCTCGGCATCCGCGAGCGCGGCGCACGGGAACACGACATTCGGCACATCGCCGACGCATTCATAGAGCTCATGGGGAGCTAACAGGAAGCTATCCGCGCGGTGGAGCACTTTCCACGGCTCATCTTTATCGAGGATGGCGGCGCCCATGCTGTAGGTGAAGCCGTTGCAGCTCGTGAGCACGCCGTGATAGAACATGAGCCAGCCCTCGTCGGTTTCAATAGGAGTCGGACCCGCTCCGACTTTTGTAGCTTCCCAGTTCTCGACCGGGCTCATAACAAAGCGGTGCTTACCCCAATAAGTGAGGTCTTTCGACTGACTGATGAATATATCGCCGTAAGGGGTGTGTCCCCTGTCGCACGGGCGAATAAGCAGAAGATACTCGCCGTTCACCTTGCGCGGGAAAAGAACGCCGTTGCGGGCAACGGGATAGCAGGCATCCTCAAGCTGAGTCCAGCTCTTGAAATCCTCTGTATATGCTATGCCGATAGTTGTGCCGTGAGGGGTGAGATTGACCCACGAGAGATAGTATTTTCCGTCGAGCTTGCACAGGCGCGGATCGTAGCCGTTGAAGATATATTTATTCTCAAGCTCCCAGTTTATCGCGTCTTTGCTGAAGCCGACAACGAGCTTATGGGCGCGCGAGCGGATATCCGCCCTGAAAACTCCGGCAAAGCCCGAGCCGTAAGGCACAACAGCGGAATTGAAAATGCTGTTCGCCATATGCAGATTGTCGCGGGTGATAACGGGATTGCCGCTGTAACGCCACACGGGATATTCAAATCCTGCGGGCTTATCCTCCCACGGGATATTGGGTATGTTTGTTCCGATTATTTTTGACATATCTGACTCTCCTTCCGTCCTTTAGATTTTAGCATAGAGGAAGCGGAAAAGTAAAGAGAGAGCGCAGAAAAATAAAAAAGTTGCCGGGTTTTAAAAAAAAGTTTGGAAAAAGACTTGTCAAAACGCTTTTCATGTGGTATTATTGATGAGCTTTCCGGGTGTGGCGCAGCTGGTAGCGCGCTTGACTGGGGGTCAAGAGGCCGTGAGTTCAAGTCTCGCCACTCGGACCAATTAAAAAGCTTTGAAATCTAACGGTTTCAAGGCTTTTTATTTTTTGCGTAGGATTAGAAAGTATATATTTTCTAACACTTCTTCTAACACTTTGATATTTAGCTAAAAGGTTTATTAATGCACTTGTTTAGGCAAACCGCCAAACGCAAGAACATTTTCATTATCATATATTTAAAAAGTGCAGATATTTAAAAAGTGCAGAGTAAATGCAGAGTATTACGGACTAAACCAGCTAAAAAAATATATAGGAAATCCCGGAACGTCGCCATTGATGTTCCGGGATTTTTGTTTTGCATTATATTGCTCTTACTTCACTCCGTCGAGTTCAAAGGCATAGAGCCAGCCGCACTTCATTTCGTCGGGGTTTATCTGCGGGAAGACGAGCTTTGCTTTGCCGTTGTCGTTTTCGACGGCTATGGGCGCGTCATGCGCTAAAAGCTTCGCCTTTATATCCGGATTGTAATCCACCTTGTCGAGCGTGAGGCTGCCAAACGGATAGGCGTTCGTTATTGCGTAGACCTTGTCGCCCTTTCTGGTGTAATATGTACCCTCCTGCGGCGCTTTGGTATAAATGCGCGTGCCGTAGATAGCGTCGCCGTTGACGCTGAGCCACTTACCCATATCGAGCAGGCGCTCCTGCATAATAACAGGGATAGTGCCGTCCGCGGCGGGGCCGATATTGAGCAGGAAGTTGCCGCCCTTTGAGACGAGCGAGCATAGCGTTTCGATAAGTTCCTTGCTGCTCAGATATTCGTCAACGCCCTCGATGCGGTTGAGTCCGAACGATGCGCCGATACCGCGGCACTCCTCGAACGGGCGGTCGAGCTCGACCTCTTCGATGCGTCTGCCGTTGTCGATTATGCCGTATTCGGTGGTGAAATTGCCGCCCAGGCGTCCTCTTGTCTCCCTGCCCCAGCGGTCATTGGGGACTATCGTATCTTTGACAGGCGATTCGTTATAGAGCCACTGGAGGAAATCGGTCGAGTGCCAGACGGAGCTCGGGTGATCCCACTCCCCGTCCGTGAACAGAGTCCATGGCTCATATTTTGTTATAAGCTCCTTGAGCATCGGGATAAGATGCTTTACGGCATATTCCTCGGGGTTCTTGAGATAGAGCGGATGGAACCACTCATAAACCGAATGGTAGACGCCGAACTTAACATCCGTCTTTTCGAGCGCGGCTTTCAGCTCGCCGCAAAAGTCCCTGTGAGGTCCAACATCGACGCTGTTCCAGTTCCACGCATAGTCGCTCTTGAACATGCAGAAGCCGTCATGGTGCTTCGAGACGAGGTTTATATACTTTGCGCCGGACTTTTCAAAGAGCTGCGCCCACTCGTCGGCATCAAAAAGTTCCGCCTTGAAGTCGCTGACAAAGTCCTCATACTGCGTTCCGGGGGCATACACCCTGTCGTGGAACTTGCGCGCGGCGCTGTTCTCGTCGCGTATCTGCTGCATATACCACTCGGCATACTGCCCTTTTTCGGTATACGCCGGCACGGAATAGAGACCCCAGTGGATGAATATGCCGAACTTCGCGTCCGCGAACCAATCCGGCACATGGCGGCTGTTGAGCGATTCCCAGTTGTTTTCGTAATGCATTTTAACTCTCCGTTTTTGTTATATTTCTGAAAAGACGTCGCCGACGCCGTTAAATATATATGTGGGTCTGTAGGGATAGAGATTGACATCCTCGAGGCTTGTGACTCCGGAGAGGACGAGGACTGTGTCGAGACCGGTTTCGATGCCCGCGATGACATCCGTGTCCATTCTGTCGCCTATCATCGCAGCCTCCGCCGAATGGACGCCGAGCATCTTGAGTCCCGTGCGCATCATGAGCGGATTGGGCTTGCCGACAAAATACGCTTTCTTGCCCGTCGCCATCTCTATCGGAGATATGAGCGCGCGGCACGCGGGGACGATGCCATCCTCGACTGGACCCGTGAGATCGGTATTCGTGCCGATGAGCTTCGCGCCGTTTCTGACGAGGTTCGACGCATGGACGACCGTCTCATAGTTATAGCTCGAAGTCTCGCCGACTATGACATAATCCGGGTCGATGCTGTTCATTGTGATACCCTGGTCATAGAGCGCGTTGACGAGTCCAGGGGCGCCGATAACATACGCCGAGCAGCCGGGCTTCTGACTGCTGATAAATTTTGCCGTTGCGAGGGCGCTGGTATAAAAATGACTCTCGTCAACATAAAGTCCCATTCTCTCAAGCTTCTGCTGAAGCTCACGCGGCGAGCGTTCGCTCGAATTCGTAAGGAACAGGAACGACTTGTTTTCTTTATACAGCCACTCCACGAACTCTTTGACATCCGGAAGCAGTCTGTCTCCGTGATATATGACACCGTCCATATCACATATAAATCCTTTTTTTGCTTTTAATGCATCCATATTTTCCCTCCCATAATAGGTTAGAATAAGCTTATCAGTTAACGGATGCAAAGTCAATAATTTACTTTGCGTTTATATTCACAAGCTCTGCGCGGAGCTTTGAATAGACTATTTTCTGGCTGCTGTAGAGTCCGTAATAGCCGGAGAGCAGATAGCTCACGGCGGCAGCGAGCGCAAACAGCGGCATACCCTGCGCGCCGAAGAGTTCTATGCTCAGGAATATAGAAGCGAGCGGACAGTTGACAACGCCGCAGAAAAGCGAGACGAGTCCGACCGCCGCGGCAAATCCGGGATCGAGCCCGATAAGTCCGCCGACGACGCATCCGAAAGTTGCGCCGACGAAGAAAGTCGGGACTATCTCGCCGCCCTTGTATCCCGAGCCGACGGTGACGGCGGTGAAGATAAATTTGAGCAGGAACGCCTCTGGTTTCGCATTGCGCCGATGGCGCGTTCAACTATATCCATTCCCGCGCCGTTGTAATCCCCGCTTCGGCAGATAAGAGACAGCGCAACGATTATTAATCCGCCGACGACTGCGCGGACAAAAGTATTTTTAAACAGCTTTGCAAAGAGTTTATGCGTGCCGTGCAGACCGAGACAGAATCCGATGCTCAGCAGAGCGCATATCGCGGCGAGCAGAGCGGTAAGCAGGCAGCTCTTAAGCGAGAATGCTGGGATATTCGAGACTGTAAACGCGACGGGCTCAGTGCCCATAAGGGTCGAGATAAAATATGCGATGAACGCGGACACGACACACGGGAGCAGACCTGCATAGTAAATGACACCGACGCTGATAACACCGAGTGCGAAAACGGCGGCGGTTATCGGCGTTCCGAAAAGCGCGGAGAACACGGCGCTCATGCCGCACATAGTCATGATATGCATATCTTTTTCATCGAGGCGGGATATTTTGCCTATCAGTCCCGCGATGCTGCCGCCGAGCTGAAGAGCCGCGCCCTCTCGTCCGGCGGAGCCGCCGAAGAGGTGCGTTATAACAGTTGAGACAAATATCAGCGGTGCGAGCAAAACCGGCACGCCCTGCGGCGAGCGCACGGCATCGAGTATCTCGTTAGTGCCGATATCTTTTTTGCCGGAAAGCTTATACAAACCGGCTATCACAAGTCCGCCGACGGGCAGCAGAAATACTATCCACGAATGAGCCTTGCGCACGCCGGTAACATATTCGACGCTCAGATGAAACAGCGCGCCGACCGCGCCGCCCACGGCTCCCGTGACTGCGGCGAGAGCAAACCATTTCAGAAAAGTCAGCAGATACTTTCCCGCCGACTTGCAGTTGTTTTTCAGATTTATTTTGACAAACTTCACTTTTACCCCATCCATTAATATATGTTGATTAGATTTTATCACTTTATCACAGCTTTGGCAATGAGAAGAAAAAATTTGCGCCATGATTATGGCTTAATATACATTAATAGTTGAACGGTGTGATATCCGCCCTCTACCTTCGCGTCCTACAGCAAATATATTTTTATATTCCCCGCGTTAAGGGAGTCGAAGTAAAATTTATATTGCGATAAAAATTCAAGGACCGCCGGAGCGATCCTTGCTTTTTTATTTTTCTTTGAGCAGTTTTGCGAGTTCATCCATGAACGTATTGATATCCTTGAACTGTCTATAGACGGAGGCGAAGCGGACATAGGCGACTTCGTCGATGCTCTTGAGCTTCTCCATCGCGAGCTCGCCGATATAGACGGTGGTCACCTCGCGGTCGAGTGAATTTTGGAGCACAGCCTCAATCTCGCTGACTGCCTTTTCGAGCTGTTCCATATAGACCGGACGCTTTTCGCACGCTTTGAGCATGCTGTTGAAAAGCTTGTTTCTGTCAAAAACCTCGCGCGACTTGTCCTTTTTGACGACGACTATCGGCACGGTCTCGATTATCTCATAGGTCGTAAAACGCTTGCCGCAGCTGATACATTCGCGGCGGCGGCGTATTCTCTCGCCCTCGTCGGTGGGACGCGAGTCGATGACCTTGCTCTCTTCAAAACCACAGAACGGACACTTCAAAGCTATCACTCCATCTTACTTATTTTTTTGGACTTTCAGGCCGCACAAAAACCTGAAGAAGTTATTGCTGTCAAGAATATATTTCGATACAAGGCAACTCACAATATAGCTCACAGCGAACATTATCAATACTATTAGCGCGGGAGCCGTGATATGGGCTTTTGTGACTATTAACCAACGCAAGCCGGTTATCAAAAACGCGTTGAGCAGATAGTACTGGAGAGAATATTTTCCGCTCGTCATCAGCTGATTCTTTATGAATTTCGGCATTTTCACCAAAGAGAAGAACGAGGCGAAGAAAGCCGAAGCCGAAAGCGCGGATATATATATTCCGGCAACAGAATACACTTTGTCGGCATAGATTCTCAGCGGAATGAATGACAGACAGAACACCGCTGCGCTCACTGTCAGGATAACGATACGCTTGTCTTTTATCTTTCCGAAATCGCAGCCCTTGAGCATCATGCCGATGATAAAATATGTAAGATAATACACAACGCTCTTCAGGCAGCATATCTCCGGCAAGTCGAACAGCGCCGAGACAATAACGCAGACCGCTATAATCGGCAGACCGAGAAGTCTGTTCTTTTTCAGTATAACCCAGAAAAGCGGTGCGATAACCGAAATTACGAACAGAGTGTAGAGGAACCAATAGCCGCCAGCCGAAGTTCCCTGCAGGAAGAGCTGAAAAATTGCAGACTTGATATCCATGCTCCTGTTGACAAGGCTTCCGCCGACAACTCTGAGGAGCAGCGCAGCGGCATCGAAGACGATATACGGCACGAGTATTCTCTTCACGCGGGCAAGAAGATATCCGCCGTAATTGCCCTTATACGAACACAAAAAGCCGGATATCATAAAGAACAGCGGCATCTGATAAGAATCCACAAATTTTTTGAGAATATTGCACCACGCAACTTCCTCAAGATTCACCGGATACACTATCACCGAATGGCATATAAGCACCGAGATGATAGCGACGCCTTTGAGTATGTCAATAAGATCGATATGTTTCTTGGCTTCCACGCACAATGCCCCTTTGTCGAATTTCTATATTTTATTATCGCACAAAGTCAAACTTGTTGTCAATATAATCTTTCGAGCATATGCATCGAATCGGTCAGCTGATCTATGCGCTCGAAGCCCGAGCGGTAGAGCTCGATAACGCAGTCGCCGGAATATCCGGTTTCTTTCATGAGCGGAAAGAGGGCGGCGAAATCGAATTTTCCGTCAAACGGCGGCATGCACTTGTGATTTTCGTCGTGATCACTCAGATGTATGTGGCAGATATTATCGGAAAACTCCCTGAAAAATTCTATCGGGTCGACTCCGGCGAGGTACGCCTGCTTGATGTCGAGCACCATATGAAGATTCGCACCGAGGTGCGCTTTCAGTTCATTCATAAGCTCCGGCGTCTGCCCGTTATGATGGACAACATTTTCCTGAGCGAGAATTATCCCCTGTTCCTGCGCGTCGCGGACGAGCAAGCTAAGACGCTCGGCGTATTCGTCCGTGCTGATATTCACCGGCAGCTTTGCGCCGTGGAGCACGACTATTTTCGCGCCTATCGCAGACGCGGCGGCATAATATTTTTTGTAAAACTCCCTGTAATCGTCGAAGCGGCGCTCATACTGACTGAAGAGGATATACCCCTCGGCGAACGAGGTAAACGGATGTATCGAGCGGATGCGGATACCGCTGTCAGAGGCTATAGACGAAATGCGGCGGAGAAAATCCGGCTCCAATTCCGACGGCGAGTTAAAAAACACCTCGGTAACTTTTGCTCCCGCTTCGGCGACACAGCGCAGAGCCTCTTCGGTCGCCGCGGGATAAAAGCAAGCGGTGGATATTCCGACGGACATTCGTTTTCCTCTCCTTTCCTCAAAAGTAAAAATCTTTGCATTGCGAAAAATCGCACTCCGGGTTAGAATCAAACAAACGGAGGTGAAGATATGCGCGGCATAAAAGAAAAAATTGCAGAAAATTTAAGCTACATAAATCCCGTTTCACGCAGGATGCTGCTCGGCGCGGTCATTATTTTCGAGCTGCTCTTCACTCTCGCCGTCTGCGCGCTGCTGCTCGCGGGGCGCGGATTCAACTACTGGAGATGCATATATCTCGCAAAGGACGCGATAGACTGCATCCGCCCGAGCATGGGAGTCATGCTCTTCGGCTCGCTGATAATGCAGGCTATCGACCCCAAGGGTGAAAATCAGGATTAGTATCGCACTTAATATGTATATGATATCACAAAAAAGCGCCGAATACAATTAAATTCGGCGCTTTTTGGCGCGTCTGCATATGGACATTTACTAAAAAAGTATGATATACTTTTAAAAGCGTTTTTATTTTTGCGCTTCGGAGGGAATATGACAAGGGACAAGCTAATCAAAAAAATTGCGACATGGATAATGATGGCGATAATGCTTTCGGTCTTTTTGCTGGATATAATCTGCGTTGCGATGTGCAACAGATATCAGAATAAATTTGAAATCACCCCGGCGCAGTTTTCGTTGGACGGCACGGCGGACAGAATACATTTTCTCAACACCTATAACTCCGACGCAATACTCATAGAATCAAACGGAAAATTCGCGCTCATCGACTCCGGCGAGGGCGACCGCAATCCGCGCAGGAAGCTCAGCTACAACGGCAGCGAAGAGGCTGTTATAAAATATCTGAAAAAGGCTGCCGGCGACGCAGAGGGCAAAGTAACGCTTGAATTTGCGCTTGGCACGCACAATCACTACGACCATGTCGGCACATTTGAGGCGATAGCCAACGACCCGGATATCACGGTAAAGACATTCTACATAAAGCCCGTCAACCGCGAGATTGCCCACGAATACGAATACAACGGCTGGGGCATCGAAACAACATACGCAGACACGGTAAAGGCGTTTCAGAACAGGGGCACATTTGTTACTTCCGAGATACCGAGCGAGCCGTTCAAATTCGGCGACTTCACGCTTACTTTCTACAATACAGCACTCGATGACGCGCGGCTTCACGAGCAGGGCGAAAACGCCGAATCCGTCGGAACGATGGTCGAAAAGGGCAAAAAAAGCGCATTCCTCGCCGCGGACATAACGAGAACCACCGGACTCGAGGGCTTACTTCTGCCGCAGCTTCATAAGGTGGATCTGCTCAAGGTCGGACACCACGGCTACTACGGCTCGACCTCGTGGAAATTCGCAAAGGAACTTTCGCCGAAGATAGCGATAGTCACAAACAGGCTCGGGAAGATATATCCCGATGTCAAATGGACGCTGACGATGGTGAGCCACAGCGCGATATTCGCGACGGTTGACGAAAACGGAATCATCGCAGAATTTACGGACAACGACGAAATCATGCTTTCAAACCACGCGCAGGATTAAAAAAATATCAAAAGCAGGAGTCCCACGGCTCCTGCTTTTTTATGCTCCGATTCTTTCGACTCCGCGCACGACATCGGGAGAATTGCTCTCATCCATCTCCGGGAGCTGATTCCAATAGCGTTTGGGCATGAAGTTCATGCGACATCGGGGATTATACCGCGCCTCGATAGCTACCGTATCATAGAAATGCTTCCACAGCGCGCGGAAATACAGCTCCTCGTCCCCCGCCTGCGGCTGCTCGAAGCCGTCTAACGGGATAATCATTTTCTGCCTGTTATGCCAGACGAGCGCCTGCGAATGGGTCTTGTCATATATGAGAAACGATTCGTTCGGATATCTGTCGCAGAAATGCGGCGCGAGCAGAGGCAGGACGGAATTTTTCGGCTCTATAATTGAAGTGAGGGTATTATCCTCGCTGATGCTGAATCGGACAAACCCGGTATATTTATGACTCTCCTGCTTGAGGGCGCGGACGGCTTTCGTCAGGCGCGAAACGGTGTCGTCGGCGAGCATACGCATGACACCCGCGCCGTAGTGCATCGCCATATGCACAAAATCGTTGATGAGCGTTCCCCTGTCCTCGACGCAGGTCAGGTACCCGAGCCGCACGGCGTTCCAGACATCGGCGCTGACATTTTGAGCCCGCGGCGGACTCTGTCTGCCTTTTGCGGATCGGTGTCAACGGTTTTGCACGCAAAGAGAGTCGGCACGAACTCATCCTCCGCGACTATAGAGCACGGCAGTTCGCGGCTCTCAAAGCTCTCAAAAACAGCCGTCAGAAGTCCCTCGAACGAGCCGTCATATACATATGTTACATCTGACCGTGCAGACATTGTACTACATCCTCTCTTGTTATCCTGTTGTCGAACAGACTCAGCTGTTCGCCCTGTATATTCGGTAAAAGCGACTGACACCGCTCGGAAATTAACGAGCCGAGGACTCTGTCGGGATTGACATTGAGTCCCGCCAAATGTTTGCCCTTGCAGGTTATAAAATACTGGGCACGTTTGAGCACCACGCCGAGTTTTTTGAGATCTTCAAAGCTCAATGGCGAGACACGCCGAGCCGCCAAAATTCTTTGAACGCTGCGCACGCCGACTCCCGGTATTCTAAGCAGTTCTTCCTTTGTTGCGCGGTTTATTTCAAGCGGAAACAGCTCCATATGATTGAGCGCCCAGTTGCATTTCGGGTCAACATAGGGGTTTAAGAACGGGTGCTTTTCATCGAGCAGTTCGTTCGCATCGAAGCCGTAATAGCGCAAAAGCCAATCCGCCTGATAGAGTCTGTGCTCGCGCAGAAGCGGCGGCTCCGTTGTCTTCGCGGGCAGAAGCGGGTTCTCAACGACCGGGATATACGCCGAATAGAACACTCGCTTGAGCTCGTATTTTTTATAGAGCGCCGCGGAGAGCGACATTATCTGATAGTCGCTGTCGGGCGTTGCGCCGACTATCAATTGCGTGCTCTGACCGCCGGAGGCGAAGCGCGGCGCGTGCTTATATCTGACAAGCTCTGCCGAGCTCTCTTTTATCTTATTTGTAATAAGTCCCATCGGGCGGAGTATCGACTCCTTTGTTTTGTCCGGCGCGAGAGTTTGCAGGCTGTTGTTCGACGGCAGTTCGATATTGACGCTATTCTGTCCGCAAGCATACCGAGGCGGGTTATCAGCGCGTTATCCGCGCCCGGGATCGCCTTGGCGTGGATATATCCGCCGAACCTGTATTCTTCGCGCAGGATGCGCAGAGTCTCAATCATACGCTCGCAGGTATAATCGGGACTGCCAACGACGGCGGACGAGAGAAAAAGCCCCTCGATATAATTGCGGCGATAAAAATTCATCGTCAGATCCGCGAGTTCGCGCGGCGAAAATGTCGCGCGGCGGACATCGTTGGAGACGCGGTTGACGCAATATTTGCAGTCAAAGACGCAGGCGTTGCTCATGAGGACTTTCAGCAGTGATATACATCTGCCGTCCGCCGCGAAGCTGTGGCATATGCCGCACGCGGCGGCGTTGCCTATCCCCTCGCCGCCTGAGGATCTGTCCGTTCCGCTGCTCGTGCAGGCGACATCATATTTCGCCGAATCGGAAAGTATCTCCAGCTTGTCAAACAGATCCACGTTCTCACCAGATTTCAAACATTTGTTCGTACATATTATATATCAGAACATTTGTTTGTGTCAAGAGCTAATATAAAAAATATCGGCCGCGCCTAAACTTCGGTCACAGCCGATATTATTTTACAGGATGATGCAGATGAGTCCGCTGCATCCCTCGTTGATGACTTTTTCGAGCGTCTCCTGCAGCTTCATACGCGCCGCGGCGGGCATACGATAGAGCTTGTTGTGCAGTCCCTCGTTGACGAGCTCATGCAAAGACTTGCCGAAGATATTCGACTCCCATATCTTTGTCGGGTCCTCCTCGAACTCCTTGAGCATATAGTTGACAAGTTCTTCTGACTGGGACTCCGAGCCGACTATCGGCGCGACTTCTGTTGTTATATTCGCCTTCATCATGTGTATCGACGGAGCGGAGGCGCGCAGGCGCACGCCGTATCTGCCGCCCTGGCGCATTATCTCCGGCTCTTCGAGGCTCAATTCATCGAGCGACGGCATGACTATTCCGTAGCCCGTCGCTTCAACTTCGTCGAGCGCGCCCTTGAGCCGCTCATATTCGCGGCGCACGGCGGCGAGTTCGCGCATGCAGCTCATCAAATCCTGCTCGCCGGAGATATCGAGTCCCGTCTCCTCGGCGAGTATCTTATAGAAGAGACTGCCGTCTATCTGCGCCTCTATCCGCGCCGCGCCACAGGACAGATCCATTTTCGCTATCTTCGCACCCGTCACATATTCGCACGAGCAGATATCCTCGGCGAGGTGTTTTACATCGCGGAGGGTGCGGAGGTTCTGCGCCGCTTCGCTCACGGCGCTGCAAAGTCCCGAGCGCAGCCAATGATCGCGGCTGAGAGTCATAGCCCAACCCGGCAGACCGACACTGACTTCTTTGACGGGGAACTCGAAGAGCACCTGAGTGAGAATCTCTTTTATCTCCTCCTCGCCTATCTCGAGGCAGTTCACGGGCATAACGGGCACGCCGTATTTATCGGTCAGCGACGCCGCCATATTTTTGACTTCGTCGGACTCCGGATTCGTGCTGTTCAATAGGACAACAAAAGGCTTTTTGAGCCCTTTGAGCTCTGATATTACCCTGCCTTCAGCTTCTTCATATTCGCTGCGCGGAATCTCGCTTATCGAGCCGTCAGTCGTTATGACAAGACCTATTGTCGAATGTTCGCTGATGACCTTCTGTGTGCCTATCTCCGCCGCCATATTGAACGGTATCTCATGCTCGAACCACGGGGTTTTTACCATTCGGGGGCTCTCGCCCTCGATATAGCCGAGGGAGCTCGGGACGATATATCCCACGCAGTCTATGAGCCGCACGCGGAATGTCGCCTCCGCCTGTAACGATATCTCGACGGCGTTTTCGGGGATGAATTTCGGCTCGGTGGTCATTATTGTGCGCCCCGCCGCGGACTGCGGAAGCTCATCGGTCGCGCGGTCGCGCACGCTCTGGCTCTCGATATTCGGCAGAACGAGGGCATCCATGAAACGCTTTATAAATGTTGATTTTCCGGTTCTGACAGGGCCGACAACGCCGATATAAATATCGCCCTGAGTGCGCTTTGCAATGTCGCTGTAAATATTTCTCTCCTGCACGGTTATCCCTCCTCAGACTCCGGGTATCAGCAGCATACATTTCTGCGCCACCGTTTCGCCCGTTATGCCGTTTTCCTGCTCCACCGCTTCGACGGTCGTGTTATACCGCCTCGCGATATCCCATATTTCTTCGCCCGCATCCGCAAAATAGACCGTCAGCGCGGCGCCGCCCGTCTTTTTGCCGTCGGAATCGGAGCATTCTATTGAAGTGACGGTCTTGCGGCGGACGCTGTCGAAGATGCAGCCGGAAATATTCATCTCAACCCTGACATCGGCGCTGCCCGAAGCACAGGCGGCGCTCGCGGCGGTTATCTCGATGCACGGCGAGCACTTGAGATCACCGCACTTTCTGACCGCCCGGCGGTATTCGTAGTTCGTCTGCCGCTGGGCGTAGCATGGCTGGGATTCGGCATCGGTATAGAGAAAATGGAGCGTCAGTTCGCCGGAGATTATTATTCCGTCGGAATCCTGCGCCACGCTCTTGGATAAATCGGAGCACCAGAGAGCCAAAATCTGCCTCGCCTCCGGCAGATCCTGCGTGCTGCGGCAGGTGAAAGTATCGTTGAATTTATCGGCGATAACCGCAAAATCGGCATTGCGGCTCTTTGTTTCAAGGTCGCAGCAGACGGAATAGGCATCGGTGACGGTCGGGAAGCTCAGCTCGCGATAAGCCTTGACTCCCGCGCCGACGCGCGCGCTGATATCAATCAGTCTGTTGTCGCCAGCCTGGTCGGCCTTCGGCAGGACTTCGAGCGAAGTGACGGGCAGGCAGACGCAGCAGGTGCAGTCCTCGTCAATGCCCTCGAGATTTATTATCTGGCTTATCGGCATGGAATGGCCGAAGCTGAATATTTCGCCGCCCTCGCCGCGACAGACTGCGCTGACGGTGAGTTCGCCCTTGACGAGCAGTTTGTTGCTGATGACTTTTATCTCCTGCGCGAGCGCCGCCGCCTGCGCGCTTAGCACGCAGGACACAGCCGGGTCGCCGTCGGGCAGAGGCACGGTCTCGCTCATCGGGAACGCAGTCTCGGTGCAGGCGACGAGGCTTGCGGTGCGGCTGTCACAGCATCTGAGCTGGATTCCCGCGCCCTCTGCTCCGGTTATTATCTCCTCTTCTTTTACTCCGGATATGCCGAACGCCACGCTGACCACGGCGTGGATATCGAGCCTGCGCGGGCTGACGGCACGGCAGTTGGCATACTGAGTATAGGCGCGCACATTCACGCAGCAGTTTTCATCCGCGCCCTTGAGATCGGCGTATTTTGAAAACGGGTATGTCTGCTCGAAGCAGCAGACCGTCCCCTGCTCGTCGGCATAGATGACGCACACACCGGCTGAGCCGTCTGCCGTCGCTCTGTCGCCCGCGGTCTGGACTGCGGTTATGCGCGGAGTGACAAGGCATTTGAGCACGCGCCTGATATCCGGGCAATAATCCGGCAGGGTTATATCGGCATCTATCGGCTGTTCCGCAGTGCAGCTGCCGAGCGTCTCTTCGACACCGACCGACTGCGTTATAACGTTGATTTGCATCGCATTCCTCTCCTTAACAGAAAATGTCAATGCATTTATATTCCTCCCATGTCCCGCGTATGATAAAAACCTGCGCGGTGTTTTCAAACGCATTTTAGCACTCTTTTAATCAGAGTGCTAAGTATTTACAATTTGTTCACATATCACTGTATTCTTTTTTAACAAAGCAGGGGTACTATATAATCAAACGAAGGGAGCAAGAGCCCCTGGAGAAGAAAGAGAGTGAGTCCGATGGAAATCGGAGAGCAGTCAGACAAATAAAACAATCACTTCAATATGAATAACAATAAACAACAAACGGAGGAATCAATTATGTTTGAACTTACACCTTATGAACGCAGACATCAGCGTGCACTTTTTAATCCTTTCAGAGATATGGAAAACTTCGAGAAGAACTTCTGGGGCGACATGGCCGCAACAGACTTCAAGACTGATATAAAGGACAACGGCAAGGAGTATGTGCTCGAGGCAGAGCTGCCCGGATTCAAGAAGGAAGACATTCACGTCGACATTGAAGACGGCTACATGACCATCAGCGCAGAGCGCAGCAACGAGACCGAGAAGAAGGATGATAAAGGCAACTTTGTCCGCCGCGAGAGGTCTTACGGCTCGTTCAGCAGGAGCTTCGATGTCTCGTCCGTCAAGACCGAGGACATCACCGGCGAATACAAGGACGGCGTTCTGACCCTGACGATGCCCAAGAAAGAAGAAAACGTGCCGACATCGAGAAGGATCGAGATCGGCTGATAAAAAGCAAGCGACCCCGGAGGGAATACCCTCCGGGGTTTTGTGTTTTTATATGTGCTTTTTATAAGAGTTACTTCATCCCGTGTTTTTTCATATAATTCGCAATGCAGTCGAGCTCGCTGAAATATATTTTTTCGCCTTTCACTTTCATGAAATGCTCATGCCCTTTGCCGAGCAGGAGGAGGATATCCCCTTTCTGCATATGGTCGAGGGCATATTCTATCGCCTCGGCGCGGTCGGTTATCTTGACATACTTACCCGCTCCGCCGCCTTTTTCGACCCATCCGGCTATCTCGTCTATTATCGCATTCGGATCCTCAAAATCCGGGTCATCGCTCGTGATTATAATAAAATCACACATCTTCGCACTTACAAGACCGAGCTCCTGCCTGCGGATGGTCGCTTTGTTGCCTGTTGAACCGAAGAGCGCAACAACGCGGTTGGGTTTATAATCGCGGACGGTCTCAATGACATTCTCCATACTAAGACCGTTGTGTGCGTAGTCTATAATTACGCTGTAATCATCGCTGACATGGACTATCTGCATTCTGCCGTCGATGCTCACATGCAAAAACGCCTCGCGCATTTTTTCAACGGGTATGCCCATCTTGTGCAGGAGCGCGACGGACGCAAGAACATTGTAGACGCTGAAAAATCCCGGCATACTGACCTGCGCGTGCCACGGGGAATCAAACCTGCTCTTGCAGTCAAATTCTATTCCGAGGAAGCCCGGGCGGCGCAGAGGATTTATATTCTCTGCATAGTAATCGCACTTTTCGTCGAGTCCGTAGCTTATCACCTCGCCTTTTGACGCGGCGGCGATATCATCAAAAAACGCGTCGTCTCGGTTAGCGACAGTGAAGCCGCTGTGGACATAGAGCTGCTTTTTCCAATAGGCGTATTCTTCAAAAGTCTTATGCTCGTTTCCGCCGATATGGTCGGGCGAAAGATTTGTGAATATCCCGGCGTAGAACTCGACGCCGTAGACACGGCTCATCTTGAGTCCTATCGATGAGACCTCCATGCAGACCGCCTCGCAGCCGCCGTCTGCCATCTCGCGCAAAATTTTCTGAAGCTCATATGATTCGGGGGTCGTGTTGACGGTCGGTATTTTTTTGTCGCCGTAGAACGCGCCGATAGTGCCGATAACGCCTGTTTTTATGCCGCAGTTTTCGAGCGCGCTGCGCAGGATATAAGTTATACTTGTCTTGCCCTTCGTACCGGTTATACCTATCATTTTCAGCTCATCCGCAGGGTGGCCGAAGAAGTTTATGCTCATCTGCGCGAGGTCGCGGCGCGTGTTTTCGCTCATCAGCACGATTGCATCATCGGGCAGGCTGAGTGCCTCTTCCGCAACGAACACGCGGCAGCCGAGGTCATATGCGCTCTTTGCGTATTTATGTCCGTCAGTTGTCTCGCCTTTCATGCAGACAAACGCCGTGCCCGGTCTTGCCTTGCGCGAGTCGTAGACTATATCGCATATATCCGCCTGCGGATAATCACCCGCAACGGTCGTGCCCTCAAGCAGTTCTTTCAGAAACATTGTATCTCTCCCGTGAAGTCTTATTTTTCAAACGGTCTTATAACAAAGCCGAAATTGAGTTTCTTTTCGTCGATACGGCGAAGCGCACGCTCAGGGTCGTTGTGATACTCCGCCTCGCTGATTCCCGTCATGCGCCAATCGAGGCTGACAACGGTATCTTCAAGGGGCTTAAGCTCAAAATCATGCTTCGTATCTTCGAGCATCTGCGCCGTGAAATGCTGGGCATTGAAGCTGAAATGCTCCATGCCGAACGGCTCGAATCTGAGTCCCGCCGCGTTTGAATAAACCTCGGCAAAACGGGTGCCGTAATGCGCGCCGTTCTCCTGCGGGCGGATATAATGCTCAAAATTATCCGTCGCCGTTGTGTTCCAGAGTCCGAGACGCTGAGACTTGTATCTATCGACATAAGCTTCTCTCGGGCCGAAGCCGAAATAGCTGACGCTTTCATTTTCCGCAGGCATAAATAGCCTGTAGCCGACTTTCGGCAGTATCGGGCATTTCTCGATAACATCGCCGTCAAAGCAGAGCGTAACACAGCCGTCGGGCGTGAATTTGTAATCGACATCGGCGTGGATAACGGGCGGGCAGGACGGGCCGCCGATTGCTATCTTCGTCTTGATGCACACGCCGCCGTCCGTATTCGAGACGAGGCAGGAGTATGTCTTTTGCGCGGCATATCTGAAGTCCTTGAGTCTCCACATCTCCGACGAGCCTCTGTTATAGCAGGGCGCGCGCCAAATCTGCGGCTCAACGGGTGCGCTCAGCAGCTCTTTACCGCCGCAGGTTATAGAAGATATGCGTCCGTAGGGCTTATCAAAAGTATAGGCGATATTTCCCGCCTTGATAACCGCGAAGCGGTCATTTTCGCTGAGCTCGACTCTGCCGTCTTTTGGCACATAGGGCGTATAGTCCTTGAGCACAAACTGCTCGAAGCCCGTTTCAAAGCCCTTTTCCGCCCAAGGGGTATCTTTCGTCGAGACAAAGCTCAAAGTCAGCAGGCAGGACGGGAGCGAGTCAAAATCTGCGGGGTCAAAAAGCTTTACAGTCGTGCTCCCCTGCGCGGGTGTTGAAAGTACAGCAGTCGTGCCCTGCGAAACAGTCTTGCCACTCTCTGAAAGAGTCCAGTGAATCGCCGTATCGTCAAGAGAAGCAAAACATCTGCGGCTCGTGACGGTCACGCTGCCATCGCCATTATATTCAGCCGAATACTGCTGATAGACGCGCTTCATATCGAAATAGCCGGGGCGCGGAGAGCGGTCGGGATAGACGAGTCCGTCAATGCAGCAAATTGAGCTGTTCGGGAAATCGCCGAAGTCGCCGCCATAAAAATAGCGTGCATTGCCGTTTTCATCCGGGACATTGACCGCATGGTCGCACCATTCCCAGATACAGCCGCCGAAATTGTTGTCATACTTCTCGACAAGATCCCAGAACGGATAGACATCACCCGTGCTCATCGAGCAGACATATTCGCACATATAAAAAGGCTTCGTATATTCTTTATTATTGAGATAGTTCTCTATATATTCCGTGCCGGCGTACATACGGCTCTCGACATCCGAGATATCGGCAAAATTCTCGCCCTCGGGGACAGCCTTGAACTCGAGGTGGGAGTTCTCATAGTGGACAAGTGCGCGGTCGTCGCGCGAGCGGATATACTGCGCCATCGCTCGGTGGTTGACGCCCGCTCCCGACTCATTGCCGAGCGACCAGAGCACGACGCAGCCGTGGTTCTTGTCGCGCTCGAAGAGTCTCTTTGCCCTGTCGACATAAGCCTCGCGCCACTCGGGAGCGGACGAGAGATGCGACCAGCGCGTCCAGTCCCATTCGCCCTCCCAGTCGTAGCCCATGCCATGGGTCTCGATATCGGCTTCGTCGGTCAGCATTATGCCGTATTTATCGCACAGCGCGAGGAAGCGCGGATCGTTGGGATAATGCGACGTACGGATCATATTGCAGTTGGCGCGCTTTATGAGCATAATATCCTCAATCATATCGTCGAGCGTGACGGCGTGACCCGTGACGGGGTTTGAATCATGGCGGTTGATACCGCGAGCCTTGATTGCTTTTCCGTTTAGAAGGCATATCCCGTCCTTTATCTCGAAGCGGCGCACCGCAGTATCGAGCAGAACGATTTCGTCACCGACGGTCAGCCAGAGCTCATAAAGCTCGGGCTGTTCATCGCTCCAGAGAACGGGAGAATCGACGCTTATGTTGAACTTTTCGCCGCCGACACCTTCGGACACAGTAACTCCGTTCGGCGCGACGAGCTTATATTTTACCTCGCAAGGTATGCTGAGTTTCGCTTCAACGCGAAGTTCGGCTGAATTGAAATCATCGGAAACATAGCTTTTGACAAAGATATCATCGAGCCTCTCTTTTCCGCGCGCGAGCAGATAGACCTCGCGGAAAATTCCCGAGAATCTGAAGCAATCCTGATCCTCAAGATAAGTGCCGGGGCACCACTTGACAACCAGCACGCAGAGGGTGTTCTCGCCGCTGACTGCAAAGTCCGTAACATCAAATTCGCTCGTGCAGTGCGAGACCTCGCTGAAGCCGACGAACTTTCCGTTGAGCCAGACATAGAAGCAGGAATCCACGCCCTCGAAATTCAAAAACAGATCGCGCGAGGCGAGCTTTTCATCGAGCGTAAATTTTCTGACATAGAGCCCGCAGGGGTTCTCGTCCGGGACAAACGGCGGGTCGGTCGGGAAAGGATATTCGAGGTTGCTGTAAAGCGGGACATCGTAGCCGCGGTCGGTATAGGTCTGCCAGCTGCGCGGTACGGATATTTTATCAAATCCGCTCTCGCCGACATATTCGGGCGGCTCGCGCAGGACATCTTCAAAGCTTTTGAAGAAGCGGAAATCCCACTCGCCGCAGAGCGGAACAAAATAATCGGACTCACTGCGCTCGCGCGAAGCGGCGGTCTTTTCATCCGCAAAGGGAATGAAATAAGCGCGCGGCTCAAGGCAGTTTACATGGAGCGTTTCAAGAGATTTGTGATAAGCCGGTGTTTTCATCGAATACCTCACAGCAAAAGATTTTATACAACGATAATTTTAATGCTTACAGCCTTCAAAGTCAACAAAAAACAGAGCGTTCGATTGACCGCAGGGCAAATTTCGGATATAATTGAAAAAAAGCGAAAGGAGCGCCTATGGATATCTTTGACCTTGCCGTTATCGGCGGCGGACCCGCCGGATACAGCGCGGCGATAACAGCCGCAAAGAGCGGACTGAAAACGGCGCTCATAGAAAAAGACGAGCTCGGCGGAGTGTGCCTGAACCGAGGCTGCATACCGTCGAAAGCCATGCTCCACAGCGCGAAGATTTTCAGGCAAACACTCGATTCCGAAAAATTCGGAGTTACCTGCAAAGAAGCGAGTTTCAATCTCGACGCTGCGCTCGCGCATAAAAATGATGTTATATGTCAGCTGAAATGCGGCATCGCCGATTCGCTCGAACACGCGGGAGTGAAAGTCATAAATGCAGAAGCGCATATAAAAGGCAAGGCGGACGGGCTGTTCATAACCGCCGCAGGAGAAAATGATATATATTCAAAAAATCTGCTCATCTGCACTGGTTCACGACCAAAGGAGCTTGAAATTCCCGGCGCGGATATCACGGATGTGAGCGATGTATATAATCTTGACGCAATACCGAGAAGCGCCGCGATTATAGGCGGCGGGGCATCGGGGCTTGAAGCGGCGGAATATCTGAACGCGCTCGGATGCAGAGTATCTGTAATCGAGCAGGCGGAGAGAATCGCCCCGACTATGGACAAAGGCATAAGCGCATTTTTGCGGCGCAGTCTCAAAAAGAGCGGGATAAATATTCTCACTTCGTGCAGAGCCGTTTCGGCGGACGGCGGAAATATAAAATACACCGACACGCGCGGAAAAGAAAAGACAGCCGAAGCGGATATTATAATAAACACATCCGGCAGAACGGCGTGTTATGACGGGCTCGGAATCGAAAACATCGGGCTTGAAAATCTCAATACAGACAGCCACATGCAAACTGCTGTTCCCGGCGTTTATGCCGCCGGAGACGCGAACCAAAAAGCCATGTCGGCTCATGCAGCATACCGCGAATCGGCAGCGGCGATAAACAATATTCTCGGCAAGACTGACGAGATAGACTATCTCGCGATTCCGCAGGTCGTGTTCACTTTTTCCGAGGCAGCATCGATCGGCGAGACGCTCGAAAGTGCGCTCGCAAAAGGCATTGACGCAGTTTGCGGCGAAGCGCCGCTGCGCTCGAGCGGAAGATTTTTCGCCGAGGGCGGGCAGGACGGATTCTGCAAGATAATATCAGAAAATACAAGCGGCAGGCTGCTCGGAGTTCACATTGCGGGCGGCAATGCGTCGGAGCTGATATACGGCGCGGCGGCGATGCTCGCGAACAAAATGACTGTTGAAGAAATTAAAAATACGGCGTTCCCCCACCCCACGGTGAGCGAGGCGATAAGAGAAGCCGTTTTCAGATAAGGAGCACTGAGATGTACGACAAGCAATTCAGATTCAACGAGGACGGAGAGTTCAAAATCCTGCTCTTCGGCGACCCGCATGAGAACGACGATGTCAGCTCGGAAAAAGGCAGAGCGAAGCGCGCGGACACGCTGAAATTCCACGAGACCGCGCTCGACGCGCTCAAGCCCGATCTCGCTGTTTATATGGGCGACATATGCGCGGCGTCGCGCGACGACATCGGCATGGAGTCGTTCAAAAGGCAGTTCGAGCGGCTAATTGCACCCGTTGTTGAGCGCAAGATTCCGTTCGCGACAATAATGGGCAACCACGACCACGACTCTGGGCTCGAAGAGGAGCAGACGGAGATTTTCGTGAACACCGAATACTGCGTGACCCGCCGATGCGACGAGGATATCACGGGATATTCAAACTATTACATACCCATTTTAGGCAAGAGCGGCAAGCCGGAGTTCAATCTCTGGTTCATGGACTCGAACAATATTTTCTACGACAAAGAGATTTCATACTACGATGTTGTTCACAAGGATCAGATAGACTGGTACGAGCGAAACGCGGCGAAGCTGCGAAAAGAAAACAAGGGTGCTCCCCTGCCCGCTCTGCTGTTTGAGCACATCCCGGTCGTTGAAGAATATGAGCTTCTCAGAAAGGCGAAGCCCTGGGAGATGTGGAAAGCCGTGTGCGGCTACGGGCATCTCAACAAGAACTGGTATGTTCTCAAGGACGAGGACAACGGATATCTCGCAGAGGGTCCGTGCCCGGCGGATGTCAACAGCGGACAGTTTGAGAGCTGGAAGAAGATGGGCGACATAAAGGGCGCGTTCTTCGGCCACGACCACATGAACAATCTCGCGGGCGAGGTTGACGGAATACTTCTCGCGCAGTGCAAGACCTCGGGATTCCGCGCATACACCGACGGCGGCAGACCGTCCGTCAGGCTGATAACCGTTCACGAGGACGGAAGCTTCGAGACGAGCGTCCATTCGTTCAAGGATTTCGGGCTCAAATGCACCTGCCTGGGACCGATTGAAAGCCGCATAACCGACCGTCAGAGCGTCAACGCTACAATAGCATCGCGTGCGCTTCTCGCCGGAGCGGCAACGGCGGCAGTGATGCTCGGCGCGGGCAAAATCTATCAGATTCTCAAAAACAGGAGGAAATAAAAAATGGTGACTCATATAGTATTCTGGGCGCTTAAAGATGAAGCGGAGGGACACAGCAAAAGAGAGAACGCGGAGCACATCAAAGAGTTGCTTGAAGCGCTCGTCGGCGTTGTCCCGGGGCTTATTGAAGCGAAAGTCGGGATAAACGAAAACGGCGGCAAATATGACGCGGCGCTCTTCTCGAAGTTCGAGAGTTGGGACGCGCTGCACGCATATGACAGCCACCCGGAGCACCTCAAGGTGCGCGCTTTCGTCAAAGCGGTTCGCCTCGAGCGCGAGAGCGTGGATTTTGAAAGCTGATTTTTATTTTAACATTTAAGAGCCGATGCCCGAAAAGCCCGGCTCTTTTTCTTTTGTGTGAATAAGCTGTTAATTTTGCTTTTTTTGAGAATTTTGTTGTCATATATAGCTTTGTATGCTACACTGAAAGTGCAGAGAGAAGCACAACGGCAGTTATATCTAAAGCTCACTTCAGGCTCTTGAAAGCGAGGTTTTCTTATGGATATCAACGACAATAAATTAAAGAGATTTTATACCGTATCCGCCGCTATAGGATATATTCTTTGCAGTTTGTACGCGTTCATATACTGTGCGTCCTACGGGCTCGTCCATCTGCACCTGCCGATTTCGTCGGAGTCGGTATTAAGCGGTGTGTTCGATGACTTTTTCTATTTCAGCGAAGCGACTATTGTAGTTTTGCTTGTCTTCGCTATCGTCTGCGTGGGGTCATATCTCGCGCTCCTGTTCATCGCGTTCGACAAAGGACACCGCCCGCTGCCGTTCAGGCTCTCGATCATAGCGTTTGCAGCGTTCGTCATGAGCTGCGCGGAATACGACAATTATAAAATAGATCTGCGCCTGTTTTGCACCGTGCTTGCGGCAGTATTCCTTCTGATTGGCGTTTATACCGCCGTGCTTTGCGTGCGCAATGTGAAGAGATTAACGAAATAAAAGGAGGGGCTTCGATGAAAAAACTCGGAAAAGTTTTAACCGTGCTGCTGCCTGTCGTCGCTCTGTTTTTGGAGTCGCTGCCGTACGGTGCGGTTCTGATTTTCAAGGATTTCCCTGACAGGACAATACGAACGACTTACTCATATTTCAGCCCGACCCCTTGGGGCTACGCAAACTTTCCGCCCGGGATAACGGCGCTTCTCACCTGCGTTTTGCTGATGGCCGCAATCCTGGCGGCGGCAAAGGACAGCCGCAAGGCTCTGCTTCGGGTTTTCGGCATCTCTCTGGCGGCGGCCGTTATTTCGCCCATGCAGCTGTTATATAATATAAATAATTTCTCCGTCACGGGCTGCCTGATAACAGTCACGCTCGCCGCCGAATGTGTTCTGTCGGGAGTACTCGCAAGGAGAAAGTAAGAAAAATACAGAGCCGGTATCATTGCGATGCCGGCTCCGTGTGTTATTTATCTTTACTTTTTTCGCACTGCGAGCAGCAGCCGCTGCAGCCTGAGCAGCCGCAGCATCCGCCGCGCTTTTTCTGCCTGCGGATCGAAACTATCGCGAGCACAACGAGCAGAACTATAACGGCTATTATAACAAAATCAACGGGTTTCATGCTATCAGGCTCCCTATCTGATAAACGCCGAACGCGACGAGCCACGCGACAACGCACTGGAGAATGACTATGCCTATCGTTGCAAGGGTCGAGTTCATCTCGCGCTTTATGATTGCAACTGCGGCGACGCAGGGCGTATAGAGCAGAGTGAACGCGAGGAAGCTCGCGGCGGTCAGCGGGGTGAACATAGCGGAGAGCGCGCCGCCGAGGGTCGATACGCTCGTGTTGAGCAAGACGGACATTGTGGAGACAACCGCTTCTTTGGCGGTGAAGCCGGAGATAAGCGCAGTTGCGACGCGCCAATCGGCGAAGCCGAGGGGCTTGAATATCGGCGCTATAAAGCGGCCTATCGCGGCGAGCATACTGTTCGCGCTGTCCTCAACGGGGTTGATGCGAGTATCAAAGCTCTGAAGGAACCATATGATAATTGTCGCGACAAATATGACAGTAAATGCGCGCTGGAGGAAATCTTTCGCCTTTTCCCACAGCAGAAGTGCGACGCTCTTGGGCGACGGGATGCGGTAGTTCGGCAGCTCCATAACAAACGGCACGGGATTGCCGCGGAAAGCCGTATTCTTGAGTATCAGCGCGAGCAGGACGCTGAGCACGATGCCCGAGAAATACAGGCATATCATGACGAGCGCGCCGTGTCCCGGGAAAAACGCCGCCGCGAAGACCGAATATATCGGGATTTTTGCCGAACAGCTCATATACGGGGTCAGCATTATCGTCATCTTGCGGTCGCGGTCGGACGAGACTGTGCGGGTCGCCATTATCGCCGGGACGGAGCAGCCGAAGCCGATAAGCATGGGAACGAAGCTGCGCCCGGAGAGACCGATTTTTCTCAGCGGTCTGTCCATAACAAAGGCGATTCGCGCCATATATCCCGTATCTTCGAGAATAGACAGGAAGAAGAACAATGTCACTATTATCGGCAGGAACGAGAGAACGCTGCCAACGCCCGCGAAGATTCCGTCGATGATAAGGCTATGTATAACGGGGTTGATTCCATAGGCAGTCAGCCCCGAATCGACGAGTCCGGTGAGTTTATCTATTCCGATGCTCAGCCAGTCGGAAAGGGCGGAGCCTATAACATTGAAGGTCAGCCAAAACACGAGACACATAACGCCTATGAACACGGGAATGGCGGTGTATTTGCCGGTCAGGACACGGTCGAGCTTCATGCTGCGGCGGTGCTCCTTGCTCTCGTGGCATTTGACGACCGAGCTCTCGACTACTTTTTCTATGAATTCATAGCGCATTTCGGCGAGCGCGGCGTTTCTGTCAAGCCCGGTATCGTTCTCCATCTCGACTATGCAGTGGTCGAGCAGATCGCGCTCGTTGCTGTCCAGTTCGAGCTTGTCCGCCATATCGTCGCCGCCCTCAATGAGCTTTGTCGCGCAGAAGCGGCACGGCAGGTCAAGGCGCGAGGAGTGGTCTTCGATAAGATGCACTATAGCGTGGATGCAGCGGTGGACGGGCGAACCGTCGGAGCAGAAGTCCCAGACCTTCGGCAGAGTTTTGCTCTTTGCGACCTGCAGAGCCTGGTCAACAAGCTCGGACACGCCCTCGCCCTTTGCCGCGCTTATCGGCACGACGGGAATACCGAGCGCGTCGCTCATTTTCTTGACATCTATTGTGCCGCCGTTCGAGCGCACCTCGTCCATCATATTGAGCGCGAGCACCATCGGCACGCGCAGCTCAAGTAATTGCAGAGTCAGATAGAGGTTTCTCTCTATATTCGTGGCATCGACTATATTTATGATACCGTCGGGCTTTTGGTTGATTATAAAGTCGCGCGAAACTATTTCCTCCTGCGTATAGGGGCGCAGGGAGTATATTCCGGGCAGGTCGACGACGGAACTGTCCTTTGCGCCTTTTATCGCGCCCATCTTCTGATCGACTGTGACGCCCGGAAAGTTTCCGACGTGCTGATTAGAGCCTGTCAGTGCGTTAAAGAGAGTTGTCTTTCCGCAGTTTTGATTACCTACGAGAGCAAATATCATTTTGCGTCCTCCTCGGCTCTGACTTCTATCTTTTTCGCATCGTCAACGCGGAGCGTCAGCTCATAGCCGCGCACCATTATCTCTATCGGATCGCCCATCGGCGCGACCTTTTGAAGCGTCACACGGGTTCGCGGGATGAGTCCCATATCGAGCAATCTGCATCTGAGAGCGCCCTCGCCGCCTACGGCGGTTATGACGGCACTCTCTCCTACTTTCAGTTCATTTAGCGTCATATTATCCTCCCGGAAAAGTTAGCCTTGCTTAACTTAAATTTTACACTCCAATCGGACACTTGTCAAGAAACGGCGGTATATTTGACGAAAGTCGGCGAGAAAAATAAAAATCTCCCGAAACGGCAAGGTTCCGGGAGAATATGTATCTGTTATCACAGCGCGTAAAAAATGACATATCCCGACAGGAAATACCCGCCGGGATAGCTTTTGTTTTAATCAGAACGAGCCGCTGCTGCCGCCGTGGCTGCTGCCTGAGGATGAACTATGCGTGCTCGAACCGCCGCCGGAGCTTCCGAAATCATTGTCGTTCGACTTCGGGATAGCCGTGCGCGTGACATGGGAACGGATAAAATGATCGTTGCTCACGGTTATATTCATGCTGCCGGGGACGACATAGCTGTTCGCCTCCGCCTTGAAGCGGACTGTTTTGAGCTCATTTTTATAGTGCATGCCGACCAAGAGCGCAACGACAAGCGCGATAACAATCGAGAGCGGAATCCAGAAGAGCGGAAGCATTTCTTTCGACTGAGAGTCCTGCGATGTTCCGTCGGCATCGTAGCCGTCGGGCATTTTGTTCACATCGTACGGCTCGCCGTTTTCCGCCTGATCGATGCAGTCGTCACAGAGGGAAATGAAACTGTCAAATGCGTCATAATATGTTCCGGCGGAGAGCTTCGGCTGAACGGTGCTCATAATATAGTTCTGACCCGCGTCGGTGAATATGTTTATGGCGCTTCCCGTTGTGGTTATATGCCATTTGCGGTCGCCCATGCTTATGAGGAACATGATGCCGTCATGATTATCTCCGCGGCCGTAGCCGTAATAGTCATAAAAATCATCGGTATAAGCTTCGATATCCCTGTTGTCGAGATTTTCTATCGTGACTATCGCGACATCCATATCCCACTTTGTGCTTATGCTCTCGAGCTTCGTGAGAAGCCGCTGTTCATCATAATCGCTGAGGATATCCGCATCGTCGACGAGCAGAGGATAGGCTCTTTCGTCAGCGACCGTCCCCGAATAGGGCGGCGCAGGCACGGCAAAAGCCGGAAGAGCGGAAACAAACACGAGTACACAGGCAAAGACAATCGCCGTTATTCTCTTTTTCATAAGCCGCTCCCCTCCTTATAAGATACCCAGCAAATGGACGAGCCACGCGATGCCATAGATGCCCACACTGCCCGCCGCCGTGATAATGGCGACGAGTCTTCTGTATGCGGCTTTGTCGAGCGGAAGATCGCCGACAAATTTGCCCGTCTGCCCGTTCATCGCGAAAGTGTACTGCTTACCCTGATAGGTGGTGTTAAGCAGCCACACGGGGTAGAGCGCATATTTTGCGGAGCTGTGGCTGAGGCTGACGGAGCTATCGCCCTGACTTACGGTATCATAGCCTGTGACGGTGTCCCTGAACAGCTCTTCGATGCTGCTCTTGACGCGCTCGTTGACTCTGCCGATGCTCTGCTCGGCGGTCACATCGTATTTATCGGCGAAATATCCGGCGAGATATGCCGTCTGGAAATCCACCGCTTCGGAAAGATCATACGGCTCGATAGACTCCATGAGATCGTCCGCCATCTTCTGCGAGCCGTCAACCGGGATAGCCGCAAAGTCGGTATAGCCGCTTCTGTAGGCTTTATAATATTTTGTCTCAGTATAGTTATAGTCACTGTCGCTCCATGTTCTGACCGTCTCGGCGTCATATGTGACCGATGCGTCGGCATGGGCATCGAAGAGCCAAAACGGGACATATATGCCCTTTATCTCGTCGATATGATTCTCGTCTTTAAATGTCTTAGGGAGCAGGCGTTTGCCGCTGATATGCTTTTTAAACGCCGCCTTTGCGTCATTCTTGTCGAGTTTGAAGGGAATAACAAGATCGGGCTTGAGCATACCCGAGAACTGCTCCATCATAACCACGGGATTGCCGCAGAACGGGCAGGCAGTAGCGGCGGTCGTCGCATCGCCGACTATCTCGCCGCCGCAGGATTGGCAGACATAGGAGCGCAGCCCGCTCTCCTCGTTCTCTGTCCACTCGTTCCCAACTTGAGTCTGCTGTTCATCGTCGGAAGTTGACTCTTTGTCAAGCCCGGCGTCGATGCTTTTGAGCTCCTCCATGGTAAACTCGGAATCGCAATAGGGGCACTTAACTTTTTGCAATTTGCTGTCGAACTCAAGCGCGCCGCCGCATGCGGGGCACTTGTATTCCTGCAAAACAGCCACTGTATCATCTCCTATATGAATCTGGCGAGGTGTCTGTATTATTTAATGTCGTTATCGTCAAAGATATCGCCGCACTCAGGGCAGAACTTCGGCGGGTGCGCCGGATCCTCGGGCTCCCAGCCGCACTTGTCGCAGCGATAGAGCGGAGCGCCCGCGGGCTTCTTTGCGCCGCAGTTCGAGCAGAATTTGCCCTTGTTGACAGTGCCGCAGGAGCAAACCCAGCCCTCGGTATCCGTGGGTTTGGGTGCGCCGCACTCGGAGCAGAACTTGCCGGTGTTTATAGCGCCGCAGGAGCATTTCCAGCCGTCCGCCGCGGGTTTAGCCGCCTGCTGAGCGGATGCCTGCTGCGCTGCCGCCTGCTGAGCCTGTTGCTGCTGACCCATGGCGAACAGGTTCTGAGCGTTCATGCCGCCGCCTGCGTTCATAGCCATGCCCATGCCCATAAAGCCGGTCATTGCGCCTGCCTGGTTGCCGGCCGCGGTCTTCATGGCGTCCGCCTGAGCGCCGACAAGGGTTGCCGCCGCCATGGTGGGATCGCGCATGATAGCTGCGCGCTGAGCCTGCTTGATGAGCTCCGCATCCTCTTCGGGGAGGGTGACCGAGCCGAGGGCTATTGTGACGACCTTGAGTCCGCGCAGCTCGCTCCACTTTGCGGAGAGGGCGGCGTTCATAGCGGTTTCAAGCTCGGTGTTGTGAGCCACTATCTGATTGGGGCGAAGCTCAAGGTCGGAGAGCTGAGCAAAAGCGGGCTGAAGCGCGCTGATGAACTCTGTCTTGAGCTGATTGTCTATCTCTTCGCGGGTATAATCCTGCTCGACATTGCCGCAGACATTGGTATAAAAGAGCATGGGGTCGTCTATCTTATAGGAATATACGCCCGAGCAACGGACTGCGACATCGATATCAAGGCCTATCTTCGAATCGACGACACGGAACGGAATCGGGTTCGGAGTGCCGAACTTGTTGTCCATCAATTCCTTGGTGTTGAAATAATAGACACGCTGATCCTTTCCGGTATCGCCGCCGTAGGTGAAACGCTTACCGATGGTCTGGAATGTCTTTTTAATGCTGTCGCCGAGAGAGCCAGAGAAAATCGAGGGCTCCGTGGAGGCATCATATGTAAACTCGCCGGGCTCCGCGCAGAACTCGACTACCTTGCCCTGCTCGACTATCATCATGCACTGTCCGTCCGCAACGGCTATACCCGAGCCGTTTGTGATGATGTTGTCGCTGCCCTTTGTGTTTGACGATCTGCCGCTTACGCGCTTCTGTCCTTTTGTAACAAGAAGCTCCTTCGGCATTGCCTCGCAATAGAAAAATTCCTTCCACTGATCGGCAAGAACGCCGCCGACTGCGCCTACACCGGCTTTAATAAGTCCCATAAACAAAAACTCCTTTTCAATGTTTATTACTTTATGGGGGTAACTCCCCTTTTTAACGGCTTACATTTTCATTATATTATACGCCGCCGTTTATTTCAACAAAAAAGTGCTGTTCCCGGCGAGTGTCGCAAAAACAGGACAATATGCAGATATGAGTGCGTAATCTATCGGCCGATACGGAATTTTCTCTTGATTTTCCGCTCGGAATCGTGTATAATACATCCGTTGTGAATACCCGCCGGTGTGATGGAATTGGCAGACGTGCCGGACTCAAAATCTACTTCGCCGTTTCATACCACCGTTCCGTAAACCCTTGATTTTACAAGGTTTTTTGAAAACTGAATATGTAACTTGCTTTTAATGTCCCTCCACGATGTCCCTCCGATTTCTCGGACAGGACATCGGGAGACGACTTAAAAATATAAATGCCGGTGTGTCGGAATTGGCAGACGAGACAGACTCAAAATCTGTTATCCGCAAGGGTGTGTGGGTTCGAGTCCCACCACCGGCACCAGACCTTAACAGCTCGTAAACCCTTGATTTATCGGGGTTTGCGGGCTTTTCTTTATGCTCTGCTCCGGTTATGTAACGCCCCTCCAACAACAGAAAATTCGCCGTTTTGCAGCTCATTTTCAGGAGGGACATTGGAGGGACATTGCGATTATTTGGAGGGATATACACCCAAAATCGCATTGGCAGACGCAACCTTTGAGGCGAAATTCAAGTGCGTATAAATGTTTGAAGTGGTCGAAATGTCGCTGTGTCCTAACCACTCCTGAATTTCTTTCAAGCTGACACCGTTTGCATACAAAAGGCTTGCGCAGCTATGCCGCAAATCGTGGAAACGAATCTTCCGCATACCGTTCTTTTCAAGCACCAGCGGGAAATGCTGGGTGATATAGCCGGGTTTTACAAGCTCTCCGATCTCGTTGACATAGATATAATCGGTGTATTGCCGGCAATACGACCTGCCGCACAGCTTTCGGTTTAGCTCCTGCTCCGCTTTCAGGCGGTACAGTACTTCCTCAAACGGTGGCACAAGGGGCAGGCTGCGATAGCTTGCTTTGGTCTTTGTCCGATCCTTTTGGATAATCTTGCTTTTGCCGTCAATGGTCGCCTGCGTTACTGTGTGCCGTATGGTGATTGTTTTCTTCTTGAAATCAATCGCATCCCATTTCAAGCCTACAGCCTCGCTGCGGCGCAGTCCGTAAAATGCGCCGAGGATAACGCCAAGCTCTATGGGGTCGCCCTTTACCACCTCAAAAAGACGGTTTAGCTCATCTTCCTCATAGGCGCTGCCGACAAACTTTTCCTTTTTCGGCCGTTCAATGCGATCCGCCGGGTTCGTGTCAATCAAACCAAGTTTGAAAGCGTGCTGCAACGCCTTTCGGATATTTGCGTGGCGGTGTATCACCGTGTTTGCGGAAACGCCCCGCACCGTCAGTTCATAGGTGTAATAGTCCTGAATGTGCTTTGGCTTTATCTCCCGTAAGAGCAGGCCGGGGTGGTGTTCCTCAAAGTATGGGATAATTTTGCTCTTAATTCCCATAGAATACGCCCCGTAGGTCGTTTCCTCCACATTCTTTTTTATCATTTCCAGCCAGTCGAGCAGAAATGTTGTAAAGAGTATGGAATCGGTGGAAACCTTGCCTGTACTGCGTTCTAATGCTCTTGCCTCCAACTCTGCTTCTTTGGCTGAACGGGCTTCTATGAGCATTTTTTCGGCACGCTTTTTGTTGCCCTTTACAGGGAGCCCCGTGGATTTTGACGGCGTGTGCCGTTTACCGTATTCATCCACATAGTTGAGTACGATATGATAGTACCCGTTTTTCTCTCGCAGATGTCCTGCTACCATAATAAAACCTCCTTTGAATGGTACAGCGTAGATTCATCTGCCATTGACATTTATATTGTAGCAGAAAGAATCCCACAGGCCAAATGTGCAAACAAGGTTTTACGCATTAGATTTATCTATCAGTTCCAAGTATTCCAGAATGTTGAGCTTCGGGATTCGATAGCGGCGGCCGACAATGAAACTTCTAATTTCCCCAGACCGCAAAAGCCTGTAAGCGGTTTTGTCGCAAATACCGCCGAGCATTTCACGCATCTGCTCAACATTGACTACATCGGGATAATCGGCAAATAGCAGTTTGTAGGCTGTTTGTGATTCCATAGGCAGCCTCCTATCTGTTTTTCGGGATAATCTCGTAGTCGTACCCTGTACGCTGATTACAGTAGGTACAGGTGTCTTTTTCGGTTTGCTGCGGGTCGATCCGGCGTAAAGAATAAGCGCCCGAACCGTAGAAATTGTCGGCACAAGCGCTGCAAAGACAAAGAATTAACTTTTTCGGTATGCTCTCAATCAGACCGATACTGACGGCAAGAGCATGATTGATACCGCGGATATGCTTATCGGACAGATGACCGATAAAGTCACCCAAACGGCGTTTATCAACGGTTCGCAGTTGTTCAAGCAAAACAATAGAGGGCAGTTCTAAACCGTCCTCTGCGTTGATGTAGTAATGGGTAGGCAACTTCGGCTTTGCGTCCGTTTTGCTTGTGACAGAAGCAATGATAACGGTGGGACTGTGCTTGTTTCCGACATTGTTTTGGATAATGACAACGGGACGATAACCCTCTTGTTCCGAGCCGATCCCTTGTCCCAAGTCAGCGTAATACATATCACCTCGTAGATATGTTTGATTCATAATGTTTGACCTCCTTTGAATTTAAGGCGAATATTCGCCTATGTAGGAAATCAAACAGCGGCACAGAATTAAGGTCAGGAAGATACAAACATTCTCCGTTTCAGCAGACCCGTCCCGCCGTATGATTTCATATTTCAAAAACGATCCTATTTGTCCTCGACACCCCGGATCGTTATGGGAAGTCATCAAACGGCTGGCGGCTCACCAGCTCCACGGGAATCTCACCCCCGGTAGGTTCTCTATCGGCTGCTCTCATTGCCTGCGACGGCTCACACACGAAAAATGCTGCTCGCTCGGACTGTGACTGAACAGGAGTATCATTAGCCCTATTGCTTATCATCGCCATACCGGGAGCCTCCCGATACTTATAGCCGGCTGTTTATCGCTCCTTGCCGGAAATCAGAAAGCCAAAGACCGTATAATCAAAATAGGTGTAATCTCGTTGCTTCTGTTTTCCGCAAATCGTGGCGCAGCCGCTAATGTGGCTTATGCTCATCACAATAGCAATAGGAATGTGTTTGATGAATGGGTATTCAGTTGTAAAAGAGCAAACCCATTCACCGCACAAAACGGAAAACAGGCAGAGAGTTTTCGTACCTCTCCACCTGTTTCCTCACTTAAAGCCTAAAACACAGGGACTATTTCAAAATTTTTTTCAAATTATTCAGAGCGGCATAAATCGAATCCTGCACCGTCTGATATTTGCATCCCTCCATTTCTGCAATTTGGGAGTATGTAAGTCCATTGAAATAATACAGTATGAGCCTGCGCCGTTGTGTTTCGGGCAGTTTGTTTATAGCGTTGTGCAACGCCTCATACCGCATATTGCGAAGAACCGCATCCTCAACCGATTCCGGGAGAACAAACGCCCGGTCATATAAAGTAGCCTCGGTAAGTTCTGAATGCTCGTAATGCCGATCCATTTCATTAAGAAATGAAAGATCGTCCAGTTCAAAGCAATCCAGAAGTTCAAATAATTCTTTGTTTATCAGCAATTCCCGTAACACACCTTGTCCGTCCCGAAAGGAAAGATAATGCTTGTCCTGCCGTTTGGAAAGTGTATAGGGATTGTCTTTGTCTTTTCTGCGTTTTGGACGCTTCTCGTCCATAGTCGTTTCCTCCGATCAATCTGAAATTTGAGAAATTCAGATTGATCGGGGCGGTGAACGACAGCGTGGTAACGGTGCTTTGCTATATACAAAAACGCACCTGCATAACGGCAAAAATCGCCGTAACACAAGTGCGTTGTATTCTGTGTCAGATAAAAGGTGGTCTGTGGGTTCAGGGCGCGAGCCACAATATCCCGATGAAGAATTTAGACTTTTTTTGACCGTGTACCATCGGGGTGTAGGCGGTCTAAATCATACAATCATATTCGCTGCTTATAATCAGCAGCGAAGCGTTGGCGGCAGTCCAGCGCATAAAAAACCTCCAAACCAAAACGCTGAATTGGAGGGATAGGCATAACTACACACCCCGGCAAAACCTCGTTTTTTTATTTGTCGGGGCTGTTATTCTATTCAGTTCAATAATTTACGAACTGCCCGTTCATTTATAATTGAATTACCATGCCATTATCAACATGACATAATTAGGTACAATTATATGTGGAGGTGAACCGACAGTGCATAAAGAACCTGAAACGCTTGGAGAAATCCTTAAAACTGCTCGTATGCGTGCCGATATTACAATGGAAACGCTGGCGGAAAGAGTTGATATTACCGAGCGATACTTATATCGGATTGAGAACGAGGGAAAGAAACCCAGTTTTGATGTCCTCTATAAACTCATCCGGGAACTTGCAATACCAGCGGATTCGATTTTCTATCCCGAAAAGCCGTCCAAAGATTCCGAAATAGAAAATCTTGTCCGTATGCTTTACGGCTGTAATGAGCGTTCAATGGAAATTATCAAAGCAACCGTAAAAGCCACATTGGAAAGTCAACCAAAAGAACAATCATAAAGCTGCTTTTCAAAAAACAGAGCCGATGATCTGCGAGGTATCCCACAGGTCATCGGCTCTGCGTCTATGCGTCCGGCTCTTTGATGACAACTATATTCAAATTTTCAACTTCAATTAAACTTTCCTGCTTACATTTCGGACAGTAGAGAGGAAAATTCTTTAATACTGTGTCCTCTCTGGTTTTGTCACGAGTTTTGCTGCCGCAAGTTGGGCGTAAAATCCAATGCTCATTTTTCATTGCATCACCGCCTTTTCATACAATCATTTTTACATCATCACACAAAATCATTTCTAACATCTGCAATAATATCTCCTTTTTTAATTTTCCACAATCCGTATATCGAAGTAATAAACATAATCAGGAGCATTGCAAGTGAAGCTATCAAATATGCTCCGATAGGATATACAAACCGGATTACTGCGCCAACCACAATATTTTTGTAGAGCAGATAGCATAGCGGCAGGGACGCTATACCGCCGATTAAAACCGAAAACAAACCAATCCATAGGTTTTCTATACAGAGCATGGCAAATAACTCTTTTACTGTCATTCCCACCGAACGCAATACCGCAAATTCACGCTTTCGCATATTCAGGCTCGTTGTCATGACATTGAAAACATTCGCGCACGATATTACGGTCAAGAGAATTAAAAAAGAAGTGGAAAACAGTCTTATCATTGCTGCAAGGTTTCTTTGGGACTCATAGCTTTCGGCAGAGTTGAATATGGAAACATCTTCGTCAAGCCCGGCGCTCGTTAAATAATCGGTTGTGTTTTTTTGAATAGCTGCATAGTTCGGGGATTGTATCATAATTTCCTTATTCGTGATTTCCGCATGAAACTCGGATACACGGCTTTCGGGAATTAAAATACTGACTCCTCCGCTGTTTGCTCTAAATTCAAACGGAAAGTCATAGTTGCCAACCGTAAAATCAACGCTGAAAAAAGTATCGTAATAATTCTCATAATCAAAGCGGTCATTTGGATTTGCGTTTATATCTTGGTTGAGCCGTTCACTCGCCGCTTCGCTCATATAACGGACATCGGCGTGATAGCTTCCGTCTTTCAAGATAGGAAAACTCGTGCTTTTACTATCCTCGTCGATTTCATCATAAAAGGCACTCGCATAAACGGAATTATCATTTTTAAGTCCATTTTGCGAAAGGAACTCGGCATAGCGTTCATTTGAAATAATGAATATATAAAACGGAGCTTTATATAATTCGGAGCTTTCTTTAAGAGTAGCCCAATCCGAGTCTCGGTAGTTGTCAGTGAGCCATTCCGAATTAAGTAAAACACTATGAAAATGCGAGGGACTTTCTGCAAACCAACCGACTTCATCAATGCCGTCCTGCGATTTTACAAAGCTGTATAACCCGTCAAATTTTTTCGTGCCAAGCTCCATAGAATAGTTCATACGCAAATCGTAGCCTATGTTCTTCCGTTCTACTTCTACAAATGAGAGCATATACAGGCTGAACGCATTTGCAGACACAAAGAGAAAGATACTGATTGCCAGCGAAAAAGTGATTGCACGAAACGCTTTCTTTTCTCGTTTTATGGTACGCTTTGCAAGCAGATTTTCAGCAGAGGAAGTAAAGTTACTGCACTTTACTTTCATTACACCTTTTTCACCTTTAAGATTGCTTATGATTGAAATTTTGGAAGCGGAACGCGCAGGAACACCGGCAGATAGGAATACCAACAAATAACCGAAAATTGTAGTAAGAACCAGCAGCCACCCGTTAATGTGCAGCCGCATATCCATATTGACATAGAGGATTTTTCCCATATATGCCCCGAAAACATCAAGCAACGCCCAAGAAGTCAAAAGGCCGAGGACTATACCGATTGGTATCGCAACCGTCCCAAGTAAAAGAGCTTCGGAATATACAATCGTGCGAATATCTTTTTGGGTTGCACCAATCGAGGATAAAAGTCCGAGTTCTTTCGTCCTTTCGGAAACGGATATAGCAAAGGCATTGTATATCAAAGAAATTGCACCCACAGCGATGATAAGAAGCAAAGCGGCGGCAATCCCCATTATTAGGCTCTTAATACTCTCGCTTTGTGAAATCCCGAGATAGGAAAGCAATTCCGTGTGATACGAATATTCTGTTGTTTCACTTAAATATCGGCTTGCAAATTCGTACACCTCGCCGGGATTTTTAAGTGTAATGCGGAATACATCATTTTCGTCAATGGAGATCATTTGGGTGGATAAAACGCCCTCTGCCGCTTCAAGGTCTGCTATTTGTTCTGCGGTGGTGTTATACACGGCAATATGCCAATTTCCGTCCTTTTCGATAATGGAATCTATCGCAGAATCGAGCATAGAATTTAACAGCGTAAAAATCGTACACACCATGAGGACGGACAATACAATTCCCATAAGTGTTATCAGCGTTCGCCCTTTATTTTTCCGCAAGCTCCTTGTTGCAAGTTTAATACAAACACCCATAGTTATCCCTCCGAGAGCTTACCGTCCTTGATGATAAGCATACGGTCTGCCAACTTTGCAAGCTCCAAATTGTGCGTAATCATAATGAGCGTTTGACCGTATTGTTTATTTGCACTCCCCAGAAGCTCCATTACCTCTGCTGCACTTTTGCTGTCAAGATTTCCTGTCGGTTCGTCGGCAAGCATAAGCGCAGGATTTGTAAATAAAACTCTGCCTATGGCACAGCGTTGTTGCTGACCGCCTGAAAGCTGGCTCGGCAGATGACTTCTTCGCTCTTTCATTCCAAGCGTATCCAGCAATCGGTCAAGCGTTTCTTTGTCGGTTTTCTTTTTATCAAGGCGGCAAGGGAGCGTTATGTTTTCCTCAACCGTCAAAGTGGGAACGAGATTATAAAACTGATAGATTAAGCCCGCCTTTCGTCTGCGATAATAGGCAAGCTCCTTTTCGCTCTTGGCATATATATCCTCACCATCTACATACACCTTGCCGGAGGTGGGGCGGTCAATACCGGCAAGGATATGTAACAAGGTCGATTTTCCCGATCCCGACGGACCGATGATAGAAACAAATTCGCCTTTTTCTACGGTAAAAGATACATTGTCAAGTGCTTTAACCTCTGCCTCTCCCGCTTGATATGTTTTGCATAGATTACAAACATTCAGTATCGGCATATAAATCATTCCTTTGTAAGGCTTTCTTGTATTTTAGCTTCTGCTTCATCAAGATTGGCAAAGCTGGTAATTGCACCGTCAAACAGATCAGCATTGAAACGAATAGCTCCGTCGGACAAGATAACAGCAAAATGATCTTCTCCGAACATAGAATATTCGCAAATATCGTCATAGTAAAAAGTTTTTCCGTTGATTTCCGCACAGCTCTGTTCTGTTACTTCTTTCAAAAGGAAAATGCCCTCTGTTCCATTCTCCAAATGCGAGATTACAACAGACGAGTCATTTGCAGAAGCGTTATCCACACATTTCGGCAGCAAAACCGTTACCGTGCTGTCTGCTTTTGCATTTCCCGAAATAACCTTTGTGATTTTTATGGTAGCAAGTGCTTTTTGAGCAATTTCACCTTTGCCGTAGTCGATTTGAATATTGCGTACTGTTTCTATTGTACCTCGTACAATCGTATCGCTGTAACTGTTAAAGATTTCTTCCGAGGTCAATGGGGCGGGCAAGATTGTTGTTTTTTCAAATTCGTCAATGTAGGTAATCTTAATTCCTTTGGAGCGCTCCAACTCAAAATCTCCTTTGGAAGAACAGCCCGTAAAAATAAGGGTAGCTGCGATCAGCAAGAGCGAGAGCGTAAAAATGGTCTTTTTCATAAGTTTTGCATCCTTTCATAATTTGTTTTAGGCTTTCATGCCTTACTTATATAAACACAAAAGGCGAAATATCGGATGCAAAAAAGCAGGCATTTTTCAAAAGAAAACTGCCTGCTTTGCGGTGCTGATTTCATATTGTTAATCAGTTACTATTTTTTCAAAATAGTAAAATTGCCCATCGCCCTGCAAAATGATAACCTCGTCACTATATGGATATATCTTGGCTCCGATGATACTGTCTTTGTCGATCACGCTATCTGTCTGTATAATGTCCGTTTCGGTTAAAATTCCCGTAAATAAATCCGGGTTCTGTTTTAAGTCCGAAATATTGTTAAGTCCGTATTTGTCAATAACCAAGCGATTTGAAAAATAACCGTATTGCTCATTTTCGTATGAAATAGTGATTGAATAAATCACTTCTTGAACTATATGTTCCGGTTCTTTATTGAGAACAAATACAGCAGTAATGCTTAAACTGATAATCAAAACAAAAGTGGCAGCTAACGCGCTTATCTTTCTAAAAGACCATACAGCAGCCGTTTTGTGTTTATTTTGATTTGTGCCGAGCGTTGCATAAACCTTTTCGTCAAGAGAAGTAAGGTCGTGCTTTTCTTCTGATTCAGACGAAATATTATCAGCCTGTGTTTCGATATACTGTTTCATTGCTTCTTTGATTTTTTTATCGTTCATATCCATCCTCCTTTAATCGAGCTTTCAGCAGCTTTTTTCCACGAGTGAGTTGTGATTTTACGGTGCCGTGCTTTCTGTTCAGAAAATCCGAAATCTGCGATGTGGATAATTCGTAATACAAATGGAGGATTAGCACATCCCGATATTCGGCAGGCATACTTTTTATATTCTGATAGATGATTTTACAGCTTTCGTCTATAATAACACTTTCAGCAATGCTTTCATCACTTGCAAATTCATACTCAATGTCTGACAAGGAGACCGTTTGAATATGTCTGTCCCGTATCATATTAAACGACATATGTTTTACCGCCATTGTCACATAATATATACAATCTTTGCTGTCAACATCTTTTATCGCATCTAAATTTCGCATAATCGGGGGGATTGTATTATGTACTGCGTCCTCTGCGTCCTGCGGATTTTTTAATATTTTCAATGCGACTGCATACATTGTGTTTTTATGCTTTTCATAAATGGCGGTCATTTTTTCAATTTCTTTACTCATACGACCTCCTAAATTATAAGACACTCTCTCAATAATCTATAACACGAAAAAAAGAATTTCGGATGCATTTTAGATAGTAGATTGAAAATTTATTTTTTCACTGTTTTTAATTCCTCAATAGCGTTCCTTTACTGCCGTATCGTATATTTTAACACATAAAAGTTAAGAAATATAGTCTGCGTTTTGTTTCCTGATAATTATGTACCAACCGCCCCAAAAAAGGCGGTTGATTTTTTAATACGCAGGCACTCCGTAACCGAGGAATTCATAATGCCCTACGGCATAATGATTTTCCCGGCAGGAATCCCCGGAATTGCCCTCTATGGTATAAATAATTCCGTCCTCAACTCGTTCGACAATTCCTACATGGTCGGATAGCCCGTCCTGCGGACCGGACGAACCCTTGTTGTTCCAATCGAAAAAGATAATCATACCCGGCGACGGCGTGGCGCTGTTGTCAATCCATTGACCTCTATCCTTAAACCATTGCACGCCGTTTGTGCAGCCTGCAAATTTCGGGATAATACCACTATCAATATACCCGCACTCATTCGCCGCCCACGAAACAAAACAGGCGCACCATTCCACACGGCTGTCAAAGCCATACCAACTCCAATACGGCTGACCGCCCACATTGCCAATCTGCGAGAGAGCAACGGAAACAATTTGTCCGTCCTCGGTGTAAATGCCATAAAGAACCGCGCTCCACATACTGCGGTTTTCTTCGGCAAGAAGTTCCGCAAGCTGCTTGCGCTGATCTGCATTGAATCCGAATTTATCTGCCATTTCTCCGGCGGTCTTATGAGCCACCGATATATACAGATAAGTCCGTGTGACCGTCGTTTTCGTTTCAACAATATTGCCGTGACCGTCATCCGTTTCGGTGATAATTTCCTCGGTCTTTGTTTCGGTTCGTGAGGATATGGTATTCATCTGCCAGAATATATCTTTTAGAATCGCTTTTTTGAAGCGTCCATAGTGGCGACATCCTGCGGATTATTCGGATCGGTAGTAGTCTTAACCGCATAAACAGCCAAAACCTCCGGCCAGACGGCACGGGAGCCGGACATTTCCAAAACATCATAGGAGATATTCGTTTTGGTGGTGTCAAGCTGCGTTTGGTAATCGGTGTTGATTTCCTGTACCACGCTTTGCATTGTCATACTGCTTCCCGAATCCTCGCCCGAAAAAAAGATACCGAAACACGAGCCGACAATCAAGGCAATCAGGCATACCACAATGATAATCACAACGGCAACCCAACCGCCGGCGGCGATAGCGGAAATCAAGGCCTTTGTTCCGGCTATAATCGCCTTGACCGCCGCAACCGTGGCTTTGGCTGCCGCCTTTATCGTGGCAACGGTCGCTTTGGCGGTGGCTTTCGCCGCCTGTGCTGCCGTCCTTGCCGCTTTAGCCGAAGCCTGTGCGGTTTTTTGAGCGACTTTCGCTGCCTGTTCACTCGTTTTAATCGCAGTTCGGGCGGTCTGTTCGGCAGTCTTAACCGTTTTCTGTGCGGTCTTAACTGAACCCTTTGCCGTTTTAATTGTAGATTTACCCGTGGATTTTGCCGTCTGCTTGATCGTTTTTTCGCCACGCTCCAGCGTCTTAATGGATTTTTGAGCCTGCCGCTGCCGAAAATGCTCTTTTGCTTTGGAGATATTGTTTTTGGTAGATTGAACCCCACGGCGGCCTTGTTTGTCAAACTGCCGAACAGCCTCACGGGTGACGGTATCAGCACAGCCGGAAATACGGTCTGCGGCATATTCTTCGGCTGAACCCTCTGCAGAATAAACGCCGTGCTCCGCTTTGTCCTTTGTGCGGATATAGGCATCTTTCATCCGCTCTGCGGCAACCGCCGATTTATCAATCGTTTTTACTGTTCCTTTGACAACATTTTTTGTTTTGATGTCCGGCATAGCGTCACCTCCGATCCGAGCCGGGATAATTCTTTCCGTAAAGCAGCGTGAAACGCTTTGCTTCGGATATTGCCGCCTGCGGCCTGCCATTTAGCTTCAAAGACAAACCGGGCGGCAAGCTGACGGACAGAATAATTTTTGATAAAAGTCCTCCAAGTGCTTTCGTCCCATTCTTCAAGTTGCCGCCATAAATCCGGGAAATACCGATATAGCTTCCGCAGTTCTTCTAAACTTTGGAGCGGGCAGCACCAGCAGGAAACACGGCTGAAAATACGATATAAACCGCCCCAATCAAAACCTCTTGCATAGCAATAATCAAGGCAGTCCTTTTCGGACATTCCCCATTCCACAAGAGGATAGCAGGCAGTTTTTATGCGTTGGGTTTCGTCTGCGGCAATACCCACATACTCCATAATTTCATACTGTTCTTTCAGATCACGGAGATAAGCGTCAATGACACGGGTTTTGAGAATACCCGTACACCAGCGGTTGCGGGGGCCTGCCCAACTCATTCCCCGGTATTTTGAAAGAGCAGGATTTTTTCTTTTTGGGGTGTAATCGTAAAAGTAGTATTCAAAATCGTGTTCTGCTTTCAGACGGATAATCGGTCTGCCGATATATGCCTCCAAACGGTTCAGGTGTTCATACATCTGCGGGAATTCAAGCCCGGTATCACAGAAGATAATCAGATCAACCGGGCGCTGTTCTTCCAATAGCCGCAAAAGCATAGCCGTCGAATCCTTGCCGCCAGAAAGCGAAACAACATATGATTAGCGCCTATTAGGAAAACACACTGTCAAAGGGGTTTGTAGCGAGGGTTAGCCCGCTACTGCGGTATCTTCCGTAATGTTAATTTCAATGTACTCGGCAATCTTGCGGAGCTCGTCAGCAAATTTGAATTTCACGC
>ERZ791624.75-NODE-75-length-71609-cov-4.133857_pt1 | contig 71609 bp, 56 predicted proteins | sample MGYA00510058_ERZ791624 | MGnify/ENA primary metagenome ERZ791624 (study PRJEB30046, sample SAMN00715158) | human gut metagenome | study: EMG produced TPA metagenomics assembly of the A metagenome-wide association study of gut microbiota in type 2...
ATAATCGGAAAATTGGTCAAGTAAAGTATTCACTAATTTAATTCAACCAACAGGTATAATTAATAATCAACTGTATTCATTGTTGAAAAGATATGCACGCTGTGATGCACCTTATTATAATGAATTAATAGGAACGCTGGCTTTGAGAGAGGAAAATTATAAAAAGGCAGTGCAGTGCCTAAAACTCGTACCTGAAAAATATCAGAAAACTATATATGTGTCCTTTGGAAATATTTCATATGGTATAATTGGAATTTCAAGTATAACATATATATTTGTAGTATTGATTATTAATAATTAATAATGAATAATTTAAAAATACAAGAGATAAAGGGAATGAGGCATCCTGATTTAATAGATAAATTGTTAGATGTCTGGAATGAATCTGTTAGATTGACTCATGGTTTCCTTACAGGATTGGATATTGAAAGCCTTTATCCATATGTAAAGGATGAACTTTTATCAATTCAACACTTAATAGTTGTACTTAATTGCAATCAACCTATTGGATTTATGGGTATTTGCAGAGATAAGATTGAAATGCTCTTCCTTTCTCCTGATTATCTCAATAGGGGAATAGGCAGTCTATTAATTGAAATTGCTGAATGCCGGTATGGTGTAAAATGGGTTGATGTTAACGAGCAGAATGATAATGCTGTTCGCTTTTATACTCATAAAAAATTTAAGGTCTATGGCCGTGATGAATTAGATGGACAAGGCAATTCTTTACCAATTTTACACATGGTTAAAGAGAAATCAATCACAATTGAAATTGTTGAAAACAACAAGAAAGATTACATGGATTTTCTTATGCTTGGAGATGAGCAGGAAGATATGATTGCTCGCTATTTGGAACGCGGAAAAATGTTTGTAATGAAAATGTCAGAACAGGGTATGCCTGTCTGTGTAGCTGTTGTTACAGATGAAGGCAATAATGTGTGTGAATTAAAAAATATTGCAGTTAAACCGGAATACCAAAGAAAAGGCTATGGGCGAAAAATGATTAATTTTATATGTTGCTATTATATGCTCGATTTTGCAACTTTAATGGTCGGAACTGGTGATACTATTTCTAATACATCATTTTATAAATCTAATGGTTTCGTCTATTCTCATATTATAAAGGATTTTTTCACAAATAATTATGACCATATAATTGAAGAAGATGGAATCGTATTAAAAGATATGATATACTTTAGAAAAGAAATTGGGAATATTACAAAATATGCTAATTGACTTAATGTAAAGTTATGCCAAGCAATAGTTAGTTTTTTATGAGTGTTTTGAAATGATTCTTGACACAATAATATTTTTAAATATACATAAACATACGCTTAAAACAAGTTATGACAAGTAAAGAGAAAATAGACTACTTTATTGAGTTTTTTAGGTTAAATGCACGCAAATCCTTAGAGTTGCATATTGCAAAAACAACTCCTCTTTTTGGAAGCACAAAATTAGGTGGAAAACCCGAAGTCCCTAATGATTTCATTTGGCCGGTAGATGAAACAAATCAACCGCTTTCTTTTCTATTACAGTTAGAATGTTCGGACGTTGCTGCGTATGGAATAGAAGCGGAATTTCCTAAAACTGGTTATATGCATTTTTTCCAAGAGTTAAGCGATCGCTATTGGGAAGGAGAGGGGAATAGTGTTCGAGTTATATATATTAATGTGACAAAAGAGCTGTTGCATTAGGAGACATTTCCTGCTAAATTAGCAGATGAATATCGTTTGCCAGAACTTAACTTGTCATTCAAAGAGCAAATAACATATCCGAAAGTGGAAGATATAAGCGGTCCTATGATGGATTTTATTAATGAAAATCTTAACAAATTTTTCTATGCTTCTGATTTAATAGATGCATACGAAGATACTGGTGCCGTTGCGAGGATATTTGGATATGCACGTTTGTTGCAAGACCATATAGTAGATGATGTAGATGCTAATGTCCTATTACTTCATGTAAATTCAATTTACTCTGAGTCCGCTGTTGAATTGATGTATGGAGATTGTGGAAGTGCATATTTGTTACATAGTGATTAAGAGTGATAATATGGTAACGTCGTTTTAAGCATGCGGTGTAATTCAACAACAATTCAACACTGAAACTTAAACAGTTAAAAAAAGGCAGTAAAATATCGTGGTTTTGACATAAAATGATTATCTTTGTATGATATAATATAAGGATAAACCTTGTGGTTTTAGTCCAAAATATGATAAGATAATAATAAAAACAGATATATATGAAATTTTCAGTTTCAAGTAAGGTCATGTTGGCTCATTTGTCAGCAGTTAGTAAAGTTGTATCAACAAAGTCAAACATTGCAATATTGTCAAATTTCCTGTTTGTAGTCAAAGATGGCAAATTGATTGTTACAGGAACAGATAAAGAAAGTACAATTGTAGCGAATGTCCCGGTAGAAGATGTTGAAGGAGAACTTTCATTCGCTATCAGCGTGAAAAAGCTGCTTGATCTTTTTAAGGAAATGCCAGAACAAGGTGTTACTTTCGAAGTAGATGAAAATACATTTGAAACATCAATCAGATGCCTTAACGGAGAATTTAAATTTGCCGGACTTGACGGTGCGGAATTTCCAGAAAGAGAGGCTCATGAAGAAGAGCTGTTTTCAATGACAATTCCAGCGTCGGAAATACCAAGGAGTCTTGATAAAACCATCTTTGCTGCAGGAACAGATCCTATGCGTCCTGTAATGATGGGTATTCTTTGGGATATTAAAGAAGATAGCATCGTTTTTGTTTCATCTGACACGCATAAACTTGCCAGATATATAAATAAATCAGTTAAACCAAATATTCAGGGTTCTTTTATTTTGCCAGTTAAAATAGCTGCGGTATTGACAAGCATTTTAGAAAAACAGGAGCAAGATGTCGTGGTTTCATTCGATTCTAAAAGTGTAATGTTTGAAGCTGGTGATTATTTGTTAGAATGTCGTTTTATCAATGGAAAATATCCTAATTATAACGCTGTTATTCCTCAAAATAACCCGTACGAGATTACAGTAGATAAAAATGCTCTACTCAATGTTGTTAAGAGAGTCTCTATTTTTGCAACTGATGGAGGCTTGATTCAGATGAATATATCTAATAATCAACTCCTTTTAAAGGCAACAGATCCAGAAATGCTCTCAAATGCAGAAGAACGGTTGGCTTGCGAATATCAAGGTGAAGACTTGTCTATAGGATTCCATAAAGACAGACTTATTGAGGTGCTTAATAGTTTTAATGTTGATAATATTATCATTAAAATATCAGACCCTGCTCGCCCAGGACTGTTCTTGCCAGTTGAGCAAAAAGAAGATGAAGATTGGGTGGTTTTAGTTATGCCAATGATGATACCTAACGTATAGTCTATGGAACTGAATTTGAAAAATCCGTTGATTTTTTTTGACCTTGAAACAACTGGGGTAAATATTTCAAAAGATAGAATTGTTGAAATTTCACTAATTAAAGTGATGCCGAGTGGTCAAGAAATTGAAAAAACATTGCGAATTAATCCAGAAATGCCTATTCCTGCAGAAGCAACAGCTGTTCATCATATTACTGATGAAGATGTTAAGAATGCTCCAACGTTTAAACAGGTAGCTAAAGAACTTGGTAAATTTTTTGAAGGGTGTGATATAGCAGGCTTCAATAGTAACAAGTTTGATATCCCATTGCTTATGGAGGAATTTCTTAGAGCGGATGTTAATGTTGACTTGTCAAGACATCGTTTTATTGATGTGCAGACTATTTTTCACAAGATGGAACAGCGGACACTTGTCGCTGCATATAAATTCTATTGTGGAAAGAATCTTGAGGATGCTCATTCTGCAAATGCTGATACAAAAGCAACTTATGAAGTGCTGAAAGCACAATTGGATAGGTATCCAGAATTAAAAAATGACGTTGAGTTTTTATCCACGTTTTCTACACATAATAGAAATGTGGATTTGGCGGGGCGTATTATTTATAACGATCAGAAAGTACCTGTTTTTAATTTTGGCAAATATAAGGGCGTTTCAGTTGAAGAAGTCTTGCGTAAAGATATGGGCTACTTCGGTTGGATGATGAATGGAGATTTTCCGCTTAATACAAAACAGGTTCTAACAAATATAAAGTTAAATATGCGTTAATATGCTAAAAGGAAAGCATATAATATTGGGAATATCTGGAGGAATTGCTGCCTATAAAAGCGTTTCTCTCTTGCGTTTGTTTGTAAAGGCTGGGGCAGAAGTGCAGGTTGTTATTACACCTTCAGGTAAGGAGTTTATAACTCCCGTTACATTATCCGCACTTAGCGGCAAGCCTGTTATAAGTGAGTTCTTTACTGCCAATACAGGTTCTTGGAATAGTCATGTTGATTTGGGCTTATGGGCAGATGCAATGGTTATTGCTCCAGCAACAGCTTCAACAATTGCCAAAATGGCTAATGGCGTTGCTGACAATATGCTAATTACAACATATCTTTCTGCTAAAGCACAAGTTTTTGTTGCACCTGCTATGGATTTGGATATGTTTGCCCATCCGTCAACCCAACATAATATTGAACTTTTAAAAAGTTATGGTAATATAATAGTTGATTCACCAGAGGGAGAACTGGCAAGCCATTTGATAGGAAAAGGAAGAATGGAAGAACCTGAAGGTATTTTTGCAGCTGTTGAGAATTTCTTTGCGCAAAAAGAAGATTTAAAAGGAAAGAAAGTAATGATAACAGCAGGTCCGACATACGAAAAAATAGATCCTGTGAGGTTTATTGGAAATTACTCTTCCGGAAAAATGGGTTATGCTATTGCTGAGGAGTGTGCTAATAGAGGTGCTCAAGTAACGCTCATTAGCGGACCGGTTTCAATCAAGTGTAGTCATAATGGTGTTGAAATTATTAGAGTGGAGTCGGCAGAAGAAATGTATAAGGCCTCAGTCCAGGAATTTACTAAATCTGATGTAGCTATATTATCGGCGGCTGTGGCTGATTATGCTCCTGTTGAAATTTCTACCTCTAAGATAAAAAGAGAAAAGCAGGATATACCTGTAATTCGCCTTAAAAAGAATCCTGATATTGCTGCTTCTTTGGGCCAGACTAAAAGTAAAGGACAATTACTTGTTGGTTTTGCACTTGAGACTGACAATGAGGTCCAAAATGCAATTGATAAAATCAAAAGGAAGAATCTCGATTTCATAGTACTAAATTCCTTGGCAGATAAGAACGCAGGTTTTGGAGTTGACACAAATAAGGTTACAATAATAGATCGTGATGATTCTTTGTCAAATTATGAATTGAAAACAAAAAAAGAAGTTGCGAAAGATATAGTAAATTATCTTGTTGCAAAACTTCAAAAATAGTTCTATGAAATTTCTAAAATTAATATTAGTCTTGTGTACTCTACTCCCTTTTAGGATGGTAGGGCAAGAGTTGAATTGCTCAGTTGAAATCAATACAGATAAGATTTCTGGCACGGACAAACAAATCTTTACAACTTTAAAGAATGCCATTACCGAGTATATGAATGAGCGTCAGTGGGGTAACTCAAAGTTCCTTACAAATGAAAGAATAGAGTGCAAATTGTTCTTTACAATTGGCTCCTTTGATGGAACGACTATGGCTGGCGATTTGCAAGTTCAGTCACTTAGACCTGTATATAATAGTTCATATACAACAACTCTTATTAATTTTAGAGATACAAATATTGAATTTCAGTATCAAGAGAATGAACCGTTAGTCTTTTCAGAAACATCTATGGAAGGAAATCTTACGGCGATTTTAAATTTTTATGCTTATATGATTCTTGCCATTGATTTCGACAGTTTTTCTCCTAATGGCGGCGATTATTATTACGAAAAGGCTGCGAATATAGTCAATATGGGACAAAGTTCTGGCGAAAAGGGCTGGAAAGCATTTGAAGACAACAAAAATAGAAGCGCAGTGTTGTCTGCGTATATGGATAAATCGACAAGCGGGATTAGAACTCTGCTCTATAATTACCATAGAAAAGGGCTTGATGAGATGGTTTTAAGCCCAGATAAAGGAAGAATGGTGATTACACAGTCTCTTGAAATTATTGCACAAATTCATGAAATAGCACCAATGTCTGTTGCGTTGTCTATGTTCAAGGATGCAAAACTTGATGAACTTGTAAACGTATACTCTAAGTCTAATATGACAGAGAAAAACAATGTATATGAACTTCTTTACAAGTTATATCCTACAGAAACAGATAGATTGAACCGTATTAAACAAGAGCAGGATTAGTTATGCTGAAATTATTACGAATCTCAAATTATGCCCTTATTGATTTCCTTGAGATTAATCTTGAAGAGGGATTAACGATTATAACAGGTGAGACAGGTGCTGGTAAGTCTATTATCATGGGTGCTTTATCATTACTTCTTGGACAGAGATTTGATGCTAAAATTATAAGAAATAATGAAAAAAAGTCGGTGATTGAAGCTTGCTTTAGGGTAACGGGTTATAATCTTGAAAACATTTTTGCCTCGAATGATATAGATGATTTGGGAGAAGAGTGTATTTTGAGACGCGAAATACTTCCCAATGGCAGAACAAGGGCATTTGTAAATGATACACCTGTAAATTTGGTAACTCTTGAAGTAATAGCATTAAGTCTTGTCGATATCCATTCACAGCATAGTAATGCATTGTTACTTAAACCAGAATATAGATTGCAAATTTTGGACAGTCTTGCGGATAACGAACATTTAAGGAAGGAATACAAGTCAATTTATTCTGAATACTGTAATGTTAGAAAGCATTTGCAACAGGAAAAAGAGAGGATTGAAAAGAATAGAGATAATGAGGAATATTTTAAATTCCAATTGTCACAAATAAAGCCACTTAAATTAAAAGATGGAGAACAGGAAAATCTTGAACAAAGCTATAAGGTTTTGTCAAATGTTGCAGAAATCAAGGAGAAAATATATTTGGCAACAGAATGGATTGGCAATGGAACTTCTTCTGTGTTGACAAAACTCCAAAAGACGCTAACGTCATTGGAGAGCATTAGAGAAATGTTTGATGCCTCAGGTCAGATTATAGAACGCCTAGAGCCAATTTTAATTGAATTGCAAGACATTTATGATACCTTAAACGGTGAAGTTGATAATCTTACAGACAACCCTGCAGAGTTGGCAGAAATAGATACACGTCTAAATATGATTTATGCACTTCAACAAAAGCATCATGTTGGAACTGTTGCCGAATTGATTGAAATACAGAGGGGCTTGGAAAAATCATTGTCGGAGATTCAAAATTCAGATGAGGAATTGTCAGGACTTGAAGCAAAGTTGAAGGATTTGGAGAAATCTTTGTCTGAGACTGCTGATAATCTTTCTAAATCAAGAATGGAAGCGGCAAGTGTCTTTGAGAAAGAATTGATAGATATAGCCGTTCCTTTAGGATTGAAGAACTTGCAGTTTAAGGTGTATAGGAAAAAGATAGAGTATAATTCTTTAGGTAACGACTCTGTTACTTTCTCTGTCGGATTTAATAAAAATCAGCAACTTATGCCAGTTGAAAAGACCGCCTCTGGAGGAGAATTGTCTCGTTTAATGCTTTCAATTAAGTATATTATAGCAAAATCAATGCAGTTGCCATCAATTATTTTTGATGAGATTGATACCGGAGTATCTGGCGAGATTGCCAATAAGATTGGTGAAATGATGAAAAAAATCTCTAAGCAGATTCAGGTAATAACAATAACTCACCTTCCACAGGTTGCAGCATTGGGAGATTGCCATTTTAAGGTATATAAAAAGGATAATGACAATACAACAATAACAAATATTAAGCAGTTGGATAATAATGATAGGGTATTGGAAATAGCAGGAATGCTAAGTGGTGCTACTATTAATGATGCTGCTATAGAAAATGCTAAGTCTCTGTTAAAATTATAAAGCGATGTTACAGTCTAATGAATATATTTTTGGCATAAGAGCCGTTATTGAAGCCATTGCTTCAGGTAAAGAGATTGACAGAATCTTGATTAAGAAAGATTTGTCAGGAGAACTTTCTGCTGAACTTTTTCAGATTATAAAGGAATATAAGGTTTTGACGCAACGTGTGCCTGTTGAAAAATTGAATAGGATTACGCGTAAGAATCACCAAGGAGTAATTGCAATATTTTCACCAGTTAGTTATGAAAATATCGACAATCTTGTACCAACACTTTATGAGTCAGGCAAAACTCCGTTCTTAGTAGTTCTTGATGGAATAACAGATGTGCGTAACTTTGGCGCAATTGCAAGGACATGCGAATGTGCAGGTGTGGATGCTATAGTTATTCCAGAGAGGGGTAGCGTTTCTATTAATGCAGATGCAGTAAAAACTTCTGCTGGTGCATTGCTGCATATTCCGGTTGCAAGAGTGAGAAACCTAAACGAAACAATTAAGCAATTGAAAAATTCAGGAATGTCGATTGTTGGAGTTACAGAAAAGGGAAGCTCTGATTATACTAAGGCGAATTTGCAATTACCAACCGCTTTAATTATGGGAGCGGAGGATACTGGAATCTCGGCAGAAAATCTTAGAGAATGTGATTTCTTCGCGGCAATTCCGATGTATGGTAAAATAAATTCATTGAATGTTTCGGTAGCCGCAGGTATAATGATTTATGAGGTTATTCGTCAGCGCAATTCGGATATTCTTTAGATTATTTATTTGTTATAAATACAAATTGTTGAAAAAGATAGGTATAGGTTCGATGTGAAAACTGAAAAACTATGTTTTTTGTTTTTTTCTACACACACTTTGCACTATCTTTGTAGTGAAAATTGATTGACAATATGATAAATAGAATCTTGATAAGGATTATAGTAGTTCAAGTACTATATTCACATCTTATTAATAAAGATGAAACACTTGAAACAACAAAGGCAAGATTGAAGGACAGTCTTGATAAGGCTTATGAGCTTTATTATTATCTTTTAACATTGCCGATAGAGTTGACAAAGCTACAAGAACGTAGGATTGAAGCGGCAAAAGGAAAGTATATGCCGTCTGAAGAAGAAATGAATCCGAACATGCGTTTTGTCGAAAATACATTTGTTAGCTCATTGATGTTATCTCAACCTCTTCAGGAAATGGTAAAGGCGTTCTCTTTAACTTGGAGTGAAGATGAAGTATACCTCCGTTTGATTTTAGATAAGATTCTTAAATCTGACATCTATGAGGAATATATGACTAAAGAGTATGTTTCTGAAAATGATGACATTGATTTCTGGAGGCAGGTAATGAAGAAGGTGGTTCTCCCTGATGAAGATTTGGCAGAGTTGCTGGAGTCAAAAAGCGTATATTGGAATGATGATATTGATATCGTCGGTACATTTGTAGTTAAGACCATCAAGCGTTTTGCAAGTGATGATGAAATGCCTTTTCTTCCTCAGTTTAAGGACGAAGAAGATGCTCAGTTTGCGGAATTGCTTTTCGTGAATGCAGTTAAGAATAAAGAGCGCTATATGGAATTAATTGACAAGTTTGTAAAGAAAAGTTCATGGGATACAGAACGATTGGCGTTTATGGATGTTGTGATTTTATACGTTGCGCTTGCTGAACTTGAAAAAGTGCCTTCTGTTCCTGCTGTTGTTACGATAAACGAGTTCGTTGAAATGGCAAAATGCTACAGTACTCCGAATAGCGGTCAATTCATAAACGGTATCCTCTATTCAATTATCAAGCATTTGAAAAACGAGGGTTTGCTTAATAAATCACTTGATTAATAATTAACCAAATATAATAGTTATGTTAAATTCAATTTTATTGCAAGATGCTGGTGCTGGAGCAGGCATGATGCAGATTCTTATGATTGTTGTTCTAATCGCTATTTTTTATTTCTTTATGATTAGGCCTCAATCTAAAAAGCAAAAAGAAATTAAAAAATTCCGTGATGGCTTGCAGAACGGTGACAAGGTAATTACAGCCGGTGGTATCCACGGTAAAATCAAAGAAATCAACGATACATACATTGTTCTTGAAATTGCAGAAAATGTAAAAATCAGAATTGATAAAGGTTCTGTTTATCCTACTGTTGCAGAGGCTAAAGAATCTAAGTAATTTAAATCTTTAAGGAAAGGTTGTGCCAGAGTTATTTGGCACAACCTTTTTAATTTAAATTGCTTTGTAAAACGGAGAATTATTTATAAGGCTTTTATATAGACAAGTTAATCTGAAATACCTTTGATGTTTATATGAATTATAAAGAATATATAGTTAATGTGATTGACAAAGCTAAATCTTTCCTATCATCTTCAAGGGGTAGAGATGTTGTCTTATATCTCGTTTTTATTTTTGTTTCCTTTATATTTTGGTCTATTTTGGTGATGAACAATCAAATGCAGGAGCACTATAAAGTGAAATTTGCAATATCTAATATCCCAGGAAATGTAACTATCATTAATGATATTCCTAAAGAAATCAGAGTGTCGGTTAAAAACACAGGTTATGCTTTATTTAAATACATATTTGGCAAGACTCCAGAAGTTGATGTCCCATTCGATAAATATTCCGATAAGAAAGGTAATGTCGTTATCAAAAAACAAGATATTGAGGGCATGCTAGTAGATGTTTTTGGCAATGATGCAACAATTATATCTGTATTTCCAACAGATATAAGCGTTAAATACACAACATTACCTGCAAAGAAATTACCTCTACTTGTTGCTGGAAACTTTTCGTCAAATTTCCAGTATGTAATAAACGGAAAAATTAAATCGTCAATTGATTCTGTATATGTATATTCTGACGAACAAACTTTGTTCGGTTTGACAACGATGAAAACAGAAAGAGTAAATATGAAAGAATTAAAGGATACAGTTGTATATACAGTTGCAGTTGAAAAGATGAAAAATGTTAAAACAATTCCTGATTCTGTAACTATTGTTGTCCCTGTAGAACCATTAATTGCAGCTTCTTCTGAAGTAGTTGTTAAAGCAGCACATGTTCCAAACGGATTTAGATTATTGGCTTTCCCTACAAAAATTAAGGCATCATATTTTGTTCCAATGAGTGATTTTGAGAAAGTAAAAAGTTGTATGTTTGATGTATATGTTGATTTTGAAGACATCAATAAAGGCTATTCGAAATTACCAATAAAGTTTGGAAATGTGCCAACTAATTTCCAGAATGTGGTGTTACAGAATGATAGTGTTGAATTTATAGTTGAGCATTTATGAGGAGAATTGCTATAACGGGAGGAATAGGAAGCGGAAAAAGTGTTGTGTCATCAATATTGCGAGTAATAGGCTTTTATGTTTATGATTGTGATTCACAAGCAAAACGAATAATGAATTCATCTGCATCATTAAAGGACGAACTTAGAAAAGCGTTTGGTAATAATGCAGTTGTGGGTGATATTGTTAATAAGGCTTATATCTCTAAGATTGTGTTTGACAATCAGGAAGCACTGGCTAAATTAAATTCAATAGTTCATCCATTCGTACGTCAAGATTATGAAGCATGGTCTAACACGAAAGGTGTTTCTTTTGTGGAAACTGCAATTCTTTTTGAAAGCGGTATGGATAAACTTGTTGATGGAATTTGGATTGTCAATGCCCCAGAAGATATCCGCGTTAAAAGGGTTATGAATAGAAATGGCTTATCCAAGGAAGATGTTCTTGCTAGAATTAATTCGCAGGTAAGTTTAGATCGTATTTATGATAAAGAGTGTGTTAGTATAATTGTGAACGATGATAAGGCATCTGTTTTAAATCAAATAATGAATTTGGTTCGAGGAATGCAGAGATAGTCGGTTATAATTTATATAGCATTGATTTCAGGAATAGTGGTTTGACATTATTTAACAATTGGCCATTTTCTGCAAATTATAATATATAGTAACTTTGCATTAAATTAAGCATTTTATTGCATTGACGTTTTGATACATTGGTATTCGTACGTTTTCTTAAAAGAATGCTTAATAATACGCATTGGGTTGTTATTATAATTATGATAAAACTAACAGAGATATATGTACTCTGAAATACGATTTATATGAAAAATATAAGGAATTTTTGCATTATTGCTCATATTGACCACGGTAAAAGTACTCTTGCAGACAGACTTTTGGAATATACAAATACAGTATCTGGAAAAGATTTGCAAGATCAAGTGCTTGATAATATGGATCTTGAAAGAGAAAGGGGTATTACAATCAAAAGTCATGCAATTCAAATGACATATCGTCACAATGGTGAAGATTTTGTGCTTAATTTGATTGACACCCCTGGACATGTCGATTTTTCATATGAAGTTTCACGCTCTATTGCGGCATGCGAGGGCGCTTTGCTAATAGTTGATGCATCACAAGGCATTCAAGCACAAACTATATCTAATCTTTATATGGCAATTGACAATGATTTGGAGATTATACCAATTGTCAATAAAGTTGACTTGGATAGTGCGAAGCCAGAAGAAGTCGAGGATCAGATTGTTGACTTATTGGGATGCAAGCATGAAGAAATAATCAGAGCAAGTGGAAAATCAGGCGTAGGTGTTCCTGAAATTCTTGAAGCTATTGTAGAAAGAGTTCCTGCTCCAAAAGGAGATAAAGATGCTCCATTTCAAGCATTGATTTTCGATTCTGTTTTTAATCCATTCAGAGGGATTATTGCTTATTTCAAAGTAGTAAATGGCTCAATAAAAAAAGGAGACTTCGTAAAGTTTGTAAATACAGGGAAACAGTATAATGCGGAAGAAATTGGAGTCTTGAAACTTAATATGTTACCAACTGATGAGTTGTCAGTAGGAAATGTGGGCTATATTATTTCAGGTATTAAGACTTCACGAGAGGTTAAGGTCGGTGATACAATAACCCATGTATCTAATTCATGTGAAAAAGCAATTGCCGGTTTTCAAGAAGTTAAGCCCATGGTATTTGCTGGCGTTTATCCCATTGAAACAGAGGATTTTGAGAACCTTCGAGCATCTCTTGAAAAGTTACAGTTGAATGATGCGTCTTTGACATTCCAGCCAGAATCATCTGCAGCATTGGGATTCGGTTTTCGATGCGGTTTCCTTGGGCTTTTGCATATGGAGATTATACAGGAGCGTTTAGGCAGAGAATTTGATATGGATGTTATTACAACAGTGCCTAATGTTTCATATAAAGTTCATGATAAGAAAGGAAATGTTATAGAAGTCCATAATCCGTCAGGACTGCCTGATTTAACTTTAATAGATTATATCGAGGAACCATATATTAGAGCGTCAATTATAACTACTGCTGATTTTATAGGTCCGATTATGACATTATGCCTTGGCAAGCGAGGTGAATTGATTAAGCAGGAATTTATCTCAGGAAATAGGGTGGAGTTAGTATTTGATATGCCTTTGGGTGAAATAGTTATTGACTTCTATGACAAATTAAAGAGCATTTCTAAAGGTTACGCTTCATTTGATTATCATATTCATGATTTTAGAGAATCCAAACTTGTTAAATTGGATATTTTGCTTAATGGAGAATCTGTTGACGCATTGAGTACTTTGACCCACTTTGATAACTCTGTATCATTTGGCAGGAGAATGTGTGAAAAATTAAAGGAACTAATTCCGCGCCAGCAATTTGATATTGCAATCCAGGCGGCAATTGGTGCTAAGATTATAGCAAGAGAAACAATTAAGGCGGTAAGAAAAGACGTTACTGCAAAATGTTACGGTGGAGATATTAGCCGAAAGAGAAAACTGTTGGAGAAGCAGAAGAAAGGAAAGAAGAGGATGAAGCAGATTGGTGCTGTTGAAGTACCGCAAAAGGCTTTTCTCGCAGTATTGAAATTAGATTAAGAAAGATAAATTTTAGGTTTTATGACAAATGTTTTTTATTCAGCAAGAAAGATGATTGTTGGCTATGTGAAAGCGAGCAATCCTTTGATAGTAGCAACCATCCTTGCTTTGCTTGCCGCGAATATTCCAGGTATTCGTGAGCATTATTTTGATTTTTGGAATCATAAAATAAGTTTGCAAATAGGAAATTTTAATCTGTTTGCTCATAATGGGGAAACAATGACATTGATGCAGTTTATAAATGATGCATTGATGGCTATATTCTTTTTTACTATTGGATTGGAAATTAAGAGGGAAGTTTTGGTAGGCGAATTGTCTTCTTTCCGTCAAGCCTTATTGCCAATTATTGCAGCAATAGGAGGAATGGTTGTCCCTATTGGTATCTTCCAGTTCTTGAGTGCGGGAGAGGAATTTGCAAGAGGTTCAGCAATTCCAATGGCAACAGATATTGCATTTTCTCTTGGCGTTTTGGCTATGCTTGGTAGTCGAGTTCCAATTTCATTGAAGATATTCTTGACAACTCTTGCAGTTGTTGATGATATTGGAGGTATTCTTGTTATTGCAACTTGTTATACAACCCATCTAGAGTTGTCATATTTGCTATATGCGGCAATTGCAGTCATGGTATTGATAATGGGTTCTGTATGGAAAATTCAAAGCAAAATGTATTATATATTGGTAGGTATTGTCGTTTGGTACTGTTTCTTGAATTCTGGTATTCATTCTACAATAGCAGGCGTAATAGTTGCTTTTTGTATTCCCGCTAAGCCAGTCTTTAACCCACGTAAATACATATCAATGATAAGACGCAGTATCTCTCATTTCCCGGTTATCTCAGAAAACGAAGAAGATAGCGAAAAAGGCCAGATTTTGACAAATTCACAAATGGATTGGTTGAAGCAGATTGAATCAGCGTCAGATAAGGTTATTTCTCCGTTACAGGACCTTGAGGATACTTTACATCCATTAGTTAACTACATCATTATTCCATTATTTGCTTTTGCCAATGCAGGCATATTTCTTGGATGTATGGAAATGACAGATATATATAGCGGAGTTGGTTTGGCTGTTATATGCGGTTTGGTATTAGGCAAATTTATTGGTATTTTCTCATTTACATGGCTTGCTGTTAAATTTAAACTTGCGCCAATGCCCTATAGGGCTAACTGGAAAATGGTTGGAGCAGTGTCGGTTTTAGGCGGAATCGGTTTCACTGTTTCTTTATTTATTGCCAACCTGTCTTTCCCTGATGCTGCTCATTTGGAAATGCTGAATGCATCTAAATTAGGCATCCTAATTGGTTCTTTAATATCAGGTGTGCTTGGCTATATGCTTCTGAATTTACTTTTGCCTAAGGAAATAATGGATGAAAATCACGAATAGTAAGTATTCGACAATAATAATTACTCATTCTTCGTGATTGTACATTATTAAACGTTATAATACCTTTGCAATAGGATTTTAATTTGTTAATCATAATTGCGTAAACGTTTAATAACTGGGAAATGAAGATGAGTGAATAGCACAAATTAAGTTATGCTTCTTCTTAAAATAAGAGCGGCATAAAAATTTATTGAGGAATTATCAAGTCAATTGGTATTTCCTCATTTTTTATGATACTTTCTATATCTTACAGTAATTTAGGGTTGAAACGAGGCGGTGTGTCATAATTACAAACCGCCTCGTTTCTTTCGAAATTTGACCTCAGTCATTTACTGTCAGCAAACTCTTGTTGGTCTCATTATCAGCACCTTGCAGTTTATTAATTATAACGCACCTAAAAGGGGTTGCGTCAAAAATCTATTTCGACACAACCCCTTAACTAATAAGATAGGTTCTTGCTATTCGTTTACTGTTGCAATACAAACCATAGAACCTCCAATATTTGCATAAATTAGTGTGGGATAATTTTCGTCTTTTTCTGCCAATGAGAATATTCTATCTAATTCAGCGTCGGTCATCTTATTAACATCTAAAAGATAGCAGCCACCATCACAGAAGTCATAAGCAAGTTGATTGCCGTATGCAAATGAATATCCTCCCCATTCATTTGCTTTCTTTTGTATACGTTGAACATCTTCAGAGTGATAAATTGATATATTGATGTGCTTATCGAATACAGCAAATCCATTGATAATCTTCCCCACCATATATCCTTCGGTTTCGTACCCAGAAACACAAAGGAGAGCATATCCTTTATACTTGCCATGAGTAATACCCGGTTTCTGGTTTATATAGCCATAATCTTGCATCTGTGTAAGCATGGTGTCTGTAATTGGCGTAACTGCTACTTCTTTGGCAAATTTTTTGTTTATATATGCCTTAAATCCAGATATTTCGATTCCATACCATTCTGGAGTTTCTTCAGCAACAAGATACTTCCAGCCACGATGTGCTTGCCAAGGTGTTACATCAAGTCCTTGGCCTATGCTCTTATCATTACTCCAAGTTAAGGAGCAATTGTCTGTCTCTGGATAACATACATTAATCAATTTTGAAGCACTTACATTTGGTTTCTTTCTGAGGTTAATGTTATCACCTGTGACTGTTATAACTTTTGCATCATCGAGAAATTCCAATTGCTGTGAGTTTACACTTCCTATTGTTGCCATAAACCCTATAAGGCATACAATATTTTGGGCTAATTTTTTCATATTAGTATATTAAGTAAGAACATTCCGGTTTAAGAGTTGCTTTTATAATGCCTTTCTTTACTACAAATTTATTATTGTGTACCTTGTCGGTATAATCTCCCGACGGCAGAACAGATTTTGCTTCAATACATATAGGATTTGTTGATAAGTTTATGATTGCTACACCTTTGTTACCTCGCTCAATAATAACGACTTGCCCATTATTATAAGTAGAAATGGTTTCAAGTTCGCCATACATTGCCTTGCGGAATTTATTGACTGCAACCACTTCTGGATGCTTAAATTCATCATTACCTTTTTCTCCAATAACATTATTACCCCAAATGTTTTCGCGAGTGCTGCCAGCAGGGCGGGAATAGAATAAAGGAATACCGTTTTGACGAGCGGTAATAATAGTCCAACCTAACCGGATTTGAGTGTCAGTTAAACTCGCCGATTCATTAGCATTGCAGTATGTATCATGTGATTCAACCCATGTTGTGAGTTTTGCAGGGCAAACAGAATGTTGCCAGTCTGATACTTCTGCAACGGATGTTTTGCGGTTAGAAATTATAGTGCGGATAACATGTCCGTAATTACTTGCACACATACCGAAATATTCAGCATATTCATCTTGCTTGACGTTTTTGTCCTGAAGGACTTCTCCATAGATGAACAGACTGTCTTTATTCATTAAAGTTATGTCTTTAATTGGTTTTCTCCCCATAGCAACATCCCAAAAATCATTTTGTTTAGATTTTGCATCAAGTGGGTCAGATGGCAATCCTATATGCTTTGCTGTATCGTAGCGAAAGCCATCAGCACCACAGGCAATTAAGTCATTTACATATTGCATATAGTAATATTGGAAATCTGGATTTTCAGTATTAACGTCAGGTAATCCTCCCATAGCACCTGTAGTGCATTGGTATCTGTCGTTATAGTCGGTAATCTCATTTAATCCATTGGCATGATAAAGGTTTTCATGTCCTCCAACAGCATTATTAAAATCATCCGTAACCGCTGTTGTATCAAAAGCTGTGTGATTTGGCAATACATCAACCAATATTTTGATACCATATTGTTTTGCCTCTGCACACATTGCAATAAATTCATCGCGGGTTCCTAACTGGTAGTTCCCAATTTTCCAATCAATCGGCTGATAGTGATAATACCATTTGCCATTTCCAAAAATCTGTTTACCGCCATTTTCTCCAATAAAACAAGTATTTGCAGGAGATGTCTGGACATAAGTGTAACCTGCCGCTGCTATGTCTTTCATATTACTCTTAATTGTATTAAAAGACCAACACCAAGCATGAAGTATTGTTGCGTCATTTGTTACTTTTAACGTGCATTTTTTGCTTTGTGCAGTTGCTGAAAGAGCAAACAAAACAATAAGCGATGAAATAAGTGAATAGAATAAGATCCTCATAATAATTTGGTTTTTAAGTTTTTTGCAAATATAGTTATAGATGAGTGGACTAACAAATGAAAATCAATATTTCTACTTGAAATAAAGGCAAATCAATACATTAATATTGAAATATTTTGTTAATACTGATATCAATAATTCTTCTGAAAATCTTTTTAATTAAAAAAAAGATGAAATAAGTAGGATATTTAAATAATTCAATGTAAATTTGAAAAATAATTAATATGTATGGCAGTAAAAATTGCTAAAATCTAAACATGGATATTATGGAATCGTGTGACAAGTCAGCAACTGTAGAAATGCAGTTAAATGGCAGAACCTTGCAAACGCCGGATTTTGATCCAGCAGAAGAAAACAAATCCAGTAATCTTGAAACGATTAAGGGTAAAGTGTCTTTGTTGAATAAAGAAGAGTTAGTTAGTGAACTTGCATGTTTGGTGGAAAAACCCATAGAAGAAGTGAAGGACGAGGTCGTTGCCATCAAGCACCAATTTTATGTATTAAAGAATATAGAATTGGATAAAGAAAAGGAAGCTTTTGTAGAAAAAGGAAATGAAATTTCTGCATTTGCACCAATGCCTGACCCTCAAGAGGATAAGTTAAAAGAATTGCTCAATATATACAAAGAGAAGAAAGCGGCCCAACTCGCTGCTATCGAAGCAGAAAGACAGGCTAATTTGTCAAGAAAAAAAGACATTCTACTAGAGCTGGAGAAATTAACCCAGGACCCTGATAATATAAATAAGCAATATCCAAAATTCCAACAACTACAGCAAGATTTTAATTCCATTGGGAATGTCCCAGTTGCTGAGGACAAAGCGTTATGGAAAGAATTTCAAACTTTGAGAGAAAATTTCTATGATTTGCTCAAAGTAAATAAGGAATTACGCGACTATGACTTTAAGAAAAACCTTGACGCTAAAATTGCATTGTGCGAGGAAGCAGAATTGCTTGGCAAAGAAACTGATATAATTTCTGCATTTAAGAAATTGCAAGAACTGCATGATGAATGGAGGGAGGTTGGCCCTGTCGTAAAAGATCTAAGAGAAGACCTTTGGAAAAGATTTAAAGAGGCATCCTCTGTTGTAAATAAAAGGCATCAAGCATTTTTTGAAAGTAGAAAAGAAAAGGAAAAAGAAAACGAAATGGCAAAAACAGCCATTTGTGAGAAAATAGAATCAATTAAAGTTGATGATTTAGATACCTATGTTAAGTGGAATGATGCAACAAAGCAAATAATTGATTTGCAAGAGCAGTGGAAAACTCTGGGATTTGCATCTAAAAAAGTAAACAATGATTTGTTTGCAAGGTTCCGCAAGACATGTGATGAGTTTTTTGCAGCAAAGGCTACATTCTTTAAGAAAATGAAAGATGAATCTGCAGATAATCTTGCAAGAAAACATAAATTGTGTGAGAGGGCAGAAGCACTTAAAGATAGCACTGATTGGAAGAAAACGGCAGACGAATTAACTGCTATGCAGAAAGAATGGAAAACTATCGGACCGGTTTCTAAAAAGAGTGGAGATGCAGTGTGGAAGCGCTTTATATCAGCGTGCGACTATTTCTTTGAAAACAAGAGTAAAAACACATCAAATGTTCACCAGCAAGAGCATACAAATCTCAAACTCAAGAAAGCAGTCATCGAGAAATTGAAAACTATTGATGAAAGTCTTTCAAAAGAAGAAATTAAAGACCTGCTTAAATCTTTAGCACAGGAATTCCAGCAAATTGGACATGTGCCTTATAAAGAAAAAGACAAAGTTTATGAAGATTATAAGAAGTCTTTAAATGAGGCATATGATAAATTTGACATTAACGAAAGTCGCTCAAAATTTGAGAATTTCGCTAACAATATAGATTCAATTTCTTCAGATAAGAATAAACTCTTTAGAGAAAGAGACAGATTGGTTAGAATATATGAGCAGAAGCGAAATGAGTTGAAAACGTATGATAACAACTTAGGATTCTTTAATATATCGACAAAATCAGGAGGAGCAGTTCTTAAGGAAATGGAAAAAAGGATTGCTAAAGCCAAAGACGAATTAGTTGCGATAGAGAAAAAAATTGAGTTGATCGACGAAAAATTGTAATTAAAAGGGAATGTGTTATTTTATTATGGACACATTCCCCTTTAAGTGAGAATTATAGGCAAAATTGGATTAAAAATATCCAATTTAGCCTTTTTGCCATAAATAATATAAAATATTGTGAATACTAAAGGCAGATACGGATATTTGATAAATATAATAACTACGCTATTTGATTTTATTATATTAAATCTTGTCTATTTGTTTGTTTTTTATTTTTTTGACAATGTAACAGGATTTGGTAATAAGGTTATATGGCTGTTACTAAATATTTCATATTGTCCAGCAATTTTTATGTTCTCTGAAGTCCATAAAAAGAGGATTCTTTTTGCAGATAAAATGATGATTCTTTTATTTCAGACTTTCTCTTTGCATTTTCTTATAATGATGGCATTCACAACTTTGATTGGGTATGATAGTGTACCTTTGACAATGTATGCCTATTTTTATTCCATATATTATTTATGCCTATCATTATGGTGGCTTATATCACGGAAAATCATTAAGTTTTTCAGGAAGAGAGGATTAAACTTTAGAAAAATAATAATAATAGGGTGGAATGGAACTGCAAAAAAATTATACTCGGAAATAAAGTCAGATCCTGGTTATGGCTATAAAATATTAGGAATATTTGACAATGAGAAGCATAAAGATATCAAAATCACAGGGTGCTTAAAAGATGTTGAGAGTTTTGTAGCAGATAATCAAATAGATGAGATTTATTGTGCTCTGCCTTCTGAAGCAGGAGATGTTGGTCGCATTATAAAGATTGCTGATGATTATGATGTACAATTCTTCTATGTTCCTATGATTAGTGGGTTTATGACAACTACCTTTAGTTTAACATCAATGGGAAATTTGCCTATAATGATTTACAGGCCAAACCCTTTGATGTCAAGGTGGAATAGAATGCTTAAGCGACTATTTGATATGATTTTTTCATTGACAGTTATTCTGTTAGTGTCTTTTACTATACTTGTACCAATAATAATAGCAATTAAATGTTCTTCAAAGGGACCTATTCTTTTTAAACAAAAAAGAACTGGTTATAGAGGACGTGAATTTACATGTTTGAAATTCAGGACAATGAAGGTAAACGACAAATCTGATGAATTGCAGGCAACTAAGAATGACCCTCGAAAAACTAAGGTTGGAGATTTCCTTAGAAAGACAAGTCTTGATGAATTGCCACAATTTGTTAATGTTCTAATAGGAAATATGTCTGTCGTAGGCCCAAGACCACATATGGTTAAGCAAACTGAAGAATATAGCCGTTTAATTGACAAGTATATGGTCCGGCACATGATTAAGCCTGGGATAACAGGTCTTGCTCAGGTTAGTGGCTACAGAGGTCAAACAGAAGAGCTTTGGCAAATGGAGAAACGAGTTGAATATGATGTTATGTATATTGAAAACTGGTCTTTCTGGTTGGATATAAAAATTATATTCAGGACTGTTATTAATGCCATACAAGGAGAAAAAAATGCTTTTTAATATTATTTATAACTTAACACCCATATTATGAAATTACTTAAGACGATGTTGCGTATAAGTTTTGCAACATTATTATTAGCATTGGCTGTAAATGTTAATGCAGAAGATAAGAAAACAACATTAAAATATGTTGATGCACTGAACTTTAGAATGATTAATAAGGCGTTTCCAGATACAGAAACACCTTTTCAGCGCTTGCCTAAATACTTAAAAGACAGTGTTCGTACTGACTTATGGAATCGTCAGCAGTGTAGTAGTGGTTTGGGAATCCGTTTTGCAACTGATTCTAAGTGTGTTGGCTTACGCTATACACTATTGTGGGATACACATATGTTCCACATGGCTGATACTGGTTTGAAAGGTATGGATTTATATATACTTAACGATGAAGGTCGTTGGGAATATGTTAATACAAACAGACCTATTGCTGATAAGAAAACCAAGTCTTGCGAAAAAATTTTTGTAGAAAATTTAGATGGCAGAATGCATGAATATTTGATATATTTACCATTATATGATGGTGTAACAAAAATGGAAATTGCTGTTGATGAACAGTCAACCATTCAGCAGCCTTTAATTAACAACCCTAAAGTGGGTAAGAAAGTTATAATGTATGGCACTAGCATATTGCAAGGAGGTTGCTCAACAAGAACTGGAATGGTTGCAACAAATATGATGCAACGTGATTTAAATTGTGAAGTAGTAAACCTCGGTTTTTCTGGCGAGGGAAAAATGGATGCTTGTGTTGCCCGTGCATTGGCTTCAATAAAGGATGCGGGCGTGTTTGTTATAGACCCAGTTCCTAATTGCACTGAAATGATGTGTGATACATTGACATACGGCTTCATTAAAATATTAAAAGATTTAAGGCCGGAAGTTCCTGTTGTTATGGTAGAAGGTCCGATGTACAGTTATGCCAAGTTTGATAGTTTCTTCCGCACATATTTGCCAAAGAAAAATGCTGCATTTAGACGAAACTACGAGAAACTTTTAAAAGATGGATATAAAGATATATACTATGTGACAAGTGAAGGTCTATCCGGATATGATAATGAAGGCACTGTTGATGGCATTCATTTTACAGATATAGGTTTTAGGCGATATGCCGATAAATTGATTCCAGTGGTGAGACCTCTGTTAGAACGATAATTAATTGTATGGAGTCTGGGCATATCGTCCAGACTTTTTAATATCACTATGCTGATAATATGTGACGCATTTGACAATGCTCTCACCTTTTGTTATATTTGCAGAAAATATATAAAATGAAAAATCTAATATTAATATTATTATCAATTGCCTGCTTGTGTATTTCCTGCACTAACTCTAAGAGCAAAAGTGAGGAGAATAAACAAGAGTTTAAATACATGCAGGGAATAACTGTATTTCATGCGGATAAATACACTGAAGTGAAAGTTAAAAATCCATGGATAGAAGGAGAAATCTTGCATACATATATCTTGGTTCATCGAGATTCTTGCTTGCCTGAAAATTTGCCTAACGGAACGCTTGTGAGAGTTCCGTTAAAAAATGTCCTTGTATATTCTGGTGTCCATGCAGAGGCTATTGATGAGTTGGGTCATATTTCATCTGTCCAGGCCGTTTGTGATGCGCCGTTTTTTAAGAATCCGAAAATAGTAGATGGTTTAAAAAACGGCAGTGTTATTGACTGTGGTTCAACAATGGCGCCTGTTTCTGAAAAAATTATAAGCAAATCACCTGAGGCTATTATCCTTTCACCATTTCAAAATGCAGGTTATGGAATCTTGGAAAATATAGGAACCCCAATTATTGAGATGGCAGACTATATGGAGACTACGCCATTGGGGAGGGCTGAATGGATTAAATTTATAGGTATGTTGTTTTGTAGTGAAGAAAAAGCAGATTCTATATTTGATTCAGTAGCAACTGAATATGAAACTTTAAAAAGTTTTGCAAATAAAGCTGAGTCTCGGCCTAAAGTTATATCCGAATATGTAATGAGTGGTGTATGGTATGTCCCAGGTGGTAAAAGTTATAAGGCTATATTATACAAAGATGCTGGTGCTATGTATCCATGGAGTGATGATAATTCAAATGGCTCCTTAGCTCTTGACTTTCCTCAAGTTTTAAATAAGGCTAATGATGCTGATTTCTGGCTTGTTTCTACTATTGGAACAGATTTAACTAAAAAGACTTTTCTAAATTTATATTCGCATAATAACCAATTTGAAGCATTTAAAGAAGGAAATATTTATAGTGCAAATACAGCGACAAGTAGATTATTTGAAGAAACTCCGTTCCATCCAAATTTACTTCTTAAAGAATATTTGAAAATTTTTCATCCAGAGTTGCTTCCTGACTATAATTTGAAATATTATAAAAAAATAGAGTAGGGCTATGTCGCGATTTAAGATAGTATTATTTGCTCTTATATTGAGCATAATAGGATTGTCAATAGCTTTACTATTAGTCGGTTCTGTAGATATCCCAGTATCAGGCGTTTTTAATGTTATTTGTGGTAAATCATCTAATAGAGCTTGGGAGTTTATTGTTTTAGAGAGTCGTTTGCCTTTGATAGTAACATCATGTTTGTCAGGAGCGGCCTTGGCTGTTTGTGGACTTTTGTTGCAGACATCTTTCAATAATCCTTTGGCAGATCCGTCAATTTTGGGTATCTCTACAGGAGCCGGCTTGGGAGTTGCGTTACTTCTTTTATTGTCAGGTGGTGCTTTATATACAAGTTTTGGAGGTTATATTGCAATCCTTTTCGGGGCTCTTATTGGTGCATTTTTAATAATGATGATACTACTCTTGTTTTCAACCATTGTTAAAAGTGCAACTATGCTTTTGATTGTAGGTGTTTTGATTAGTTATCTTGCTTCTTCGGCAATTAGTTTGCTGAACTTCTTTTCAACACAAGAGGGCGTACATTCCTTTGTTATTTGGGGATTGGGTAATTTTTCAGGAGTTACTACAAAGCAATTGCCATTCTTTTCTATTGTAATTTTGGTTGGAATTATTGGCGCGATGGCATTGATAAAGCCATTAAATGCACTATTATTAGGAGAAAGATATGCTGAAAATCTCGGAGTGAATCTTAAACGTACAAGAAATATGTTACTGCTTATAACAGGCTTGCTAACTGCTATTGTTACTGCTTTTTGTGGCCCCATCGGTTTTATCGGATTAGTGGTTCCTCACCTTGCAAGGCTTATGCTCGGCACGTCTGACCATTTGCGTCTGATGCCAATTACTATATTATCTGGTGGCACTATCGCAATGATTTGTAGTTTCTTAAGTGTATTGCCTTATAGTGGAATTATTCCTATTAATGCGATTACTCCAATAATAGGTGTTCCCGTAATAATTTTCATTGTTATAAACAGACGTAAAATATTTTATTTCAACTGATGGATGCGATACTTAACACTTCCAATTTGAGTATTGGTTATAGAAAAGGAAAACAAATAAAGACAGTTATGTCTTCTCTGTCTTTGTCTCTTTATCGAGGAGAATTGGTGAGCGTCTTAGGTGAAAATGGGGCAGGTAAATCAACATTGATACGAACTTTAACAGGCTTGCAACCCGCAATTGATGGAGAGGTTATTCTTAATGGAAAATCTATCCAGACATATAATCCAAGGCAGTTGTCGAAACTTATAGCCATAGTTTCGACAGAACGAACTTTTGCAGGAGGTTTGCTTGTTGAAGAATTAGTTGCTCTTGGGCGACAACCATATACTGGTTTTATGGGTAGGTTAGATGCTTTAGACAAAGAGATTATTCACAAATCTATGTCACTTGTCGGGATTGAAGGAAAGCGCAAAAACTATGTAGCAGAACTTTCAGATGGAGAAAGGCAGAAGGCAATGATTGCAAAGGCCTTGGCTCAGGAGGCTGAGATTATCATACTTGATGAACCGACCGCTTTTCTTGATGTAAAGAGCAGACTTTCTATACTTGTGCTATTGCATAAGTTAGCACATGATGAGAATAGGGCTATTTTAGTGTCTTCTCATGATATTCGTCAATCTCTTCAACTATCTGATAAGTTGTGGATGCTTTGTGGCGGACAGATTCTGTGTGGTGGAACTGAAGATTTGATTCTTTCTGATAAATTGAAAATGCTTTTTCCTGAATCAAATATTACTTTTGATTTATCTTCTGGAGATTTTGAGATTTGTAAATCTTCTACAAAACAAATTAAAGTTATATCAAAATCTTCTGTACTAAAAAAATGGTTGGAAAATGCATTGAAGCGTAATAATTACATCATTAGTGATGAAGCGGATGATATTGTAGAATTTATTGATACTAATGAATTACATTTCTCGGATAAAGTATTTAATAGTATAGAAAACCTTATAAAATGGCTTAATCAAAAATAAAATGGATAATATTGATTTATACGAATTAAAGCGTTTGATGCTCAATAGCGATAATGATTATGAAACAGACGACTATTATCTTACGCTAGCAAACTATATAGCGAATATGAGTCGCGAAATGGGTATTTTCCCAGAATTACCGGATATGGTAATAAAGAAATTATCATTGACTATTGTTTCATACTATCAGGATATAGTTGCAGATGCAGGAATTTGGCGTGCGTTTGTAACTATGTGTCGCCATTTATATAATAAACCAGTGCCTTTCTATAAAGAACCAGAAGATTATATTGATTATGAACTAAATGGCATTGATGTGTCGTTTGTAATTTGGCTATCATTAGAGTCTCAATTGGGATTTAACTGCATTTTGTCACCATACGATTCAGATATTTTGCGATTGTCAAAGAAAGTTACAAAACTTTTCAGATTCCTTTACGACGAAGCTCCTGCAATTAAGAATTTCAATGAGATTAGAGAACTTGATTTAAAAGATAGAGAGCAGGTTCGGATAATTTTCAAAGTTTCAGGCTGGCTGTTTTGGAATAGTTATTTTATGCGTCCTGTAAGCAAATATTCATATGAGCCTGATATTGATGAAGATGAAGAACTTTCTATTGAAGAAACTCTTAGAAATGAAGAAAGATTGAAAATAACTTTTGAAAAGCCGACAGGACCTCTTGCTTTAATGATTGATGAATGGCTAAATCTAATTGTCAATAATAAAGTACCTACAAAGAAAGAACAGAAACGCTCTGTTCACAAGTTCTACCAGAAATTTATAAATGTCACAAAAGGAGAAAAAATTAAATTCTTTGAAAGTTATGCAGACCTCAATTCTTTTCTTATTTCAGAAATGGGTTGGGGTGATTGCGGGGAAGAGTGTTTTCCTCAATTAAAAGATTTTGAAAATTTTACTATATATGCAAATAGGGAAAAGGGAATAATAATAGCACCAGATGTAGCACAATTTATAAAGCATCGTGATAATCCGTTATATAATAAACATGATGCTATAGAAAATGCTTATAAGTTATTGCTTGAGCCAGGGCGTTGCCCAGTAGATTTGACAAGATATCTTTTCGAAAACAATCTTCTTCCCGACGCTAAATATCCTGTTGGTGAAAATGGTTTAGAGTTGATTCAGGATAATTGGGATTTTTTTGCACGACTATACCAATGCCAATTCTATAGAGAGGATTAAACCTTTAATTGACTATTAAGTCAAATTCTAAAAGTTTTTACTATGAATAAAGGGATTGTTAGTGCATCGGTTATTGCAATAGGAATAGCTGTATTAGGTCTATATATTAAATCAGGCCTTAATGGATTTGTAACAAAAGACAGGGTAGTAACAGTTAAAGGACTTGCGGAAAAAGAGGTAAAGGCTGACAAAGTTATATGGCCTATCGCATATACAGAAATGGGCGATGACTTGTCAGTCTTGTATAAGACTGTTGAAAGAAAAAACAAATTGGTTACCGACATGTTGTTTGAAAAGGGAATTAATGCAGATGAAATTACCAACAATATTGATATAACTGATTTGAAAACATATTCGTCAGATTCGCCTTTTCGGTATAAATTGACATCTGTAATAACGGTAAATACGAATAATGTTGACGCCGTATTACTTCTTATGAAAAATCTGAACGCATTAATTGAAAAAGGGTTGGCAATTAGTTTTAATGACTATAACTATGCTATAAAATTTGAATATACAGGATTGAATAGCATAAAACCGGAAATGATAAAAGAAGCAACTAAAAATGCAAGAAAAGCGGCATTACAGTTTGCTGAAGATTCAGAAAGTGAGCTTGGGAAAATAAAACGGGCGAATCAAGGACAGTTTAGCATCGAAGACAGGGACCAAACTACAAAGCATATCAAGAAAATAAGGGTCGTTACAACTGTTGAATATGCTCTTGAGGATTAGAAATACAATAGGGGACTAATCGTAATGACGAGCCCCCTATTATTTTTGTCACAGAATTGTCACTGTACTAACAATTTGAAAGCTTCGCCACGGTCGGTTGTGGCAATGTAAAATCCTGGAGAGACTGGTATTATTTCATTGTTGCAGCAACGCTCGGTACTGATCAGGCATCCATAGACAGTGAAAATACTCACTACTGTTTCGTCTTCACAGATAACCTTTATTCCGCCATTTACAGCCTTTATTTCTGTGTCTCGGCTTTGCGTTTTTATTGTTGATACCGAAGACAATCGCTTGTCGGAATGATATATGTCAACATACTTGAGTTGGAGCTGCTCCATACTTTTTCTTTCGTATAATTGGTAAATACGTCTCTCGTTTGAGTAAATAGCACTTACAATAGTTTTTGAAAACCCAGGATCCGTAATAGGGGTAATAAGTGTTTTGCCATTGTCTATTTTTATTAGCCAGTCTGCTGTATAGTTTGGATCGTTAGGATTTTCTATTGTAGAAAGCACATGCGAAAGATTGTGGTTTTCTGCAAGAAATCCGTTTTTTCCTGCAGACCTACTCATATAGTCGTTGAATGTAAATGCGTTGGCATCATTGGCGCTTGTTTTTGCGTAGAAAAACGCAATATCCGAATTTTCTGGACTTAGAATATCAACCCTGTCATTCTTGATTTCCACCGGCATTCCGAATCTGTTGTTAAAAGTGTCAGTAATGTCTTCATTAGCCATTGCCGACCCCAGTTCAGGACAGACAAATATTATTATGTCATCGTCAGACAGTTCGGAAATATCTTTAATCTTCGTAAATGCAAGAAATTTCTTGGTGCAGATGTAGTATGTGGCAATACTTTCGGACCCGGTTAGCCCGTCGGCTTGCGCTTTTGCATGTATAACATATTTAGTGTCGGCATAAAGTTCATCTTCCGGAAGTTCTATTACACAGGTAGCCTTGGCAGAATAGCCTGTTTCCCACGGTTCTGCACTGTCGTTCTTATATATTGAGTAAGAAATCGTCTCACCGGCATTTTTGCAAGAGACGGTTACTGCAATTCCCTTTGGATATCGTGCTTGAGGGAGGTTGAAATCCGGCTTTCCGCACTTGTTTTGCGGAACGTGCCTGTAGATGTAGTAGGGTGCAGTTTTTGTATAATTGTCGTTTGAAAAAACGAACATGTCATTTACATCATAGAAATAAATGGGTTTATTGTTCTTTAGACAGGTTAGAGTGTTATTTGTATCAGAGTATGACAATTGCCACAATGCTGATTCAGTTATCTCCTTTTCTCTAATGCCAATCTCCCCATTGCCACTAAGATAACCATTTGCAGACTTTAAAGCGAACAGATTGTCTCTTCGCCTTTCAACCGTCAGTATTTCAATGTCATTTTCATTATCCCATACTTTACCGTTGGTAGAACACGACGTTGCACGGTATTTGTCATAGCGAGCATAATTTTCAGAGGTCATGCAGCACACATAATTATATTTGGGATCGGTAGGGTAGGCGGCCAGCACTACTTCATCAAACGTTTCTATCTCAGACAGATTTGTAACAAGGTTGAAAGACTTGCCTGCAATAGTTAATTCACTAAAAGGCTCAATGGCACACATACCCAAAAAGCCAAACACTAAAAACAAAATAAAGAAATAGTTTCTCATAAGTACACTTTTAATAGAAAGGATAAATTTAAATTTTTTCAAAATTTAGATATTTTTGTTTAGATATCGTCAAAAAAATAAATAAAAACGTATTGCTGTTAATAAAATATAACAGACTGCAAAGGGGTACTATGATAAATAAACATTTATTAGCATTTAAAACAACCATAATTTGCGTAGTCCGTAGTGTGCCACCGCTTCGTGGAGCAGGGTTTGAACAGCATCCTCTACACTTGTGTTGTTGGGAATAACAATGGTTATCTTGCCGGTGCTTTTCGTGTAGAAGCCTTTTGCCTTTGCTTCCTTTCCGCTCAACGCAGAAGCATCCGTGACTATCTCCACATTGTCAAGATGCAACTTTCCCGCAAGCGACATAACTGAATCAACTATGGCAGAAGACTGATCCATTTCTTGTCTGACCTTATTCTCAATCTCTTTTACAAGGTCTTTGTTTTGACTTTGCCATTTTAATATAGATGGGAAAGGTTTAGGATTGCTTTCTGTTGATGTATATTCGCTTTTCTGACGTTGGTATTCAGCGACAACTTCATCACTTGTTCGGCTTCTTAATTCCTGTTCAAAGTCATACTTACTTTTAGACAGACCGCTTGTTCCTACATCAAAGGACTTCCTCATTTCCTTTCTGAAATCATCAAGGGCAGAGAAATATTTGTCAATATCCTCTTCTTTAAGTCTCAGCAAATCGTCTGTTGCCTTATCTATCTCTTTCTTGTGTTCAAGATAGTATTCCGCAAAAGCCTCATCAGCCCATCCGTAGAATGTGGTCTTGTTGCCGTATGAACTTGTATGATGCCATTCGTTGTCACTGATAATGCCTATTCTTGACAATGCTTGCAGTGAACTTTCGCTTACCTTATATTCTCTCTTGAAATCAGTCTTAGGAAATCTGCCATCCTCTCTTGCTTGTTCTGCTCGCTTGCTCATAGAGTAGCCAACATAACCGCTATTGCCACCAATAGGTTTGCGGAATAAATTTTCTTCATTAATGATTGGATTGTCAAATTCATTTACTATCTTTGTGGCGTGGTTGAATAGTTTTCTAACGTCAGCGGAATTGTACCGCTGTTTGGAAAGCCATTCAGCCATTCTTTTTTTATCTGCATATTCCAATAATCCCTCAGTTATCCAATTTGCTATATGGGTGTTCTTGTTGCGATAGTGAACACTCCTAATGCTGTTTATTTCAATTCTTCCTTGCCTGCGGTTCGCCTGAATTGCAACAACAAAGTTTTTGCCTTGATGCTCGATTTCGGTAAGCACTACAAAACTGCCTATGTGGGTAGCACTACGGAATACCGCCAAAGGATTCTGCACACTATCAACAAGACCTCTCATTTCGGAAAGTTCAAACGGATGTTCCTCTTGCTTGCTTTTGTCTTTCAGTCTGCTTGCAGAAAGTTCGATTGGCAGATTTGGCAGTCCTGCACTTTGTAAAACAGCACTTGCCATACCTAATTGGTAGATATGCCCTTGTGGCAATGTTCCGTCAATCTGTTGTTGCAGTTCCTCATTAAAGCGAGCATTCATCTCCTCCAAATCATCACCGCTTGTGCTTTCTTCCGCACCTTGCTCTCCGATGAGTTGGAAACGAAGATTCTTGTCCTTCGCCACTTCATTCGGATTCACACCATTGAGCAAGTCGGCAAGCACCTTGTCTGCCACTTCCTCTGCTGTAGTGAAATGGATATGCAATAGGTCAGCCGTTGCCTTCCAGAAACGAGTGAGTGCCTCTTTGACTCTTTCCAATGCCGATATAGCACCAGCCTTGTCAAGCAATGAGCCTTTGCCGTTGGTAATGCTCTCCGCTTCCTTGCGTAGTTTCTCCGCACCTCGCTTGCCTGAGTAATGGGCAAGAACCTCATCAGCCAACTCGTCATTGGTTGTTAGTTCCGGGTACTCGGAAGCAACCTTCTCCCAAAGGGGAGTGCCTTTCATAAGACTTACAATATTGCTCCACTCCTTAGGGTTGGCATTCTTCAAAGCCGTTGCCCATAGGTGAGTGTATTCGTGGATAGCCGTTTCAGCACCGGCAATCGTTGGGTCAAGATAAATCTTTCCATCAACGGTAAAGCCATAAGCCTCGCCATTCGCAGTGCGGAAGAAGCGAACCTTGTCACTGTCGTGCCAAACCCGTTGCTCCCTTAATTTGTTGTCTCTCCTTATTGCATCTTCAGCATCTTTTCGTATCTTTGCAACGTCGGTGCTGAGGATAGCGTTTTGGACGTGTATATCAGGGACTGCTTTATGCAGGGCATTGGTAGCCTCGGATGACATTTCAGCCCAGATGTTTATGGTTTCCATATCATTTAGGCTGTTTTTGTATTCTTTTTCAACAACAACTACATATCCGTTGCTTAGTTCTTTATAGAACCGTATTGATTCACGACCGCTTATATCTGTACTTCCTTTCTTTACATAATCAGGTGCAGTCATAATATAAGGAATAAGTTCTGCATCTTCCTTACGGATAGGAATACTCTGTTTATTTAACTTCAATCCGTTTACTCCGTGGTTCTTTAACCCATGAGCGATACCATTTGCAGTAATGTTATGACTATTAAAGTCACGTCCCATTACTTTGTGTATCATCTCTTGTGTAGCCTTAGGCAACTCAATAGTGAATACCTTATCTCTTTTATTATTAGAAAGCCAACCATGGATTGTGCGAACAGCCTTGACAAGAGAATCCAGTTTTGCTTGCATGCGGACACTTTCATTCTCCTCCTCCAACACCCTTTGAGCCTTTTTGTTGTCGGTAATGACTTCAATACCGATTTTTCTCATAACGTCGACAAGTGCATCACGGAGTAGGGCATAAGTCTTTGAAACCTCGGTTGCCTTGCTATCTGCCTTTTCAAGCCGTGGCTTCTTGTTTTCCTCGGCATCTTCTTTGCTTTTCTGCGACAATTCGCTATCTTTGCTGTCAGAAGTTCTCTCATCGGAGGTGACAGCCCTGCCTCCTTTATTGGTGTTAAGGGTTACTCGGGTAACATCAGATGAGTTAACTTCTTTTCTTTTAGGGTTAATAGTCGCATCAAAAGCAGTTACAACCCAGTTCTTATTTTCGTTAACAATTTCCCCTTTCTCATTTCTTACATTTTTACTTATCACAACAGCATAACCGTCTTTTTCTATAAAGACCTTATCCCACTTGCTTTTCTTCTCATCAATTTGACCGTTATTGATTACATCTTCAATAACCTGAATAGCCTCCTCTGCTGAGGAGAAGTCTTTCAAGCGTTCGATATGCTTTTCAATAATATGGTCTAAGCCAGAGTTTTTGTTTCGGTCTCCCCACACCAAATCAATATCTCCAACATCATCTCTATGGAAAACACCGAGGAGGTCTCCGCTTTTGTTTTTCAGCAAGAATGCGAGAGCCTCTTTTGCATTACCCTTGAATTGGTTGTAGATATTGCCGAAAAATCCCTTGCCAACAGGTTTTATCTGTTCCTTAAATTCTACTTCTTCCTCACTTGCTTGATTGCCTCGTTGAGCAGTTGCAGTTTGTGCAGTTTCTTCTGCTCGTTGTTTTCTTGGTATTGATTATCTCATTTGCAAAGGTCGTTTTTGGAAAATATTAGAATGTTGAAGGATAAAGAAGAGGTTGTGTTAAATTTTAACACAACCTCTTCTTTATGATATAAATTATGCTACTTTAGTAAATCAATTGAACGCTTGATGAATTTGTCTAACTGTTCACCTTTAAGTAGGTTGTTGCTCAATAGGGCAATGTCGATCAATTGGCTGATAGCCGGCACTTCCGCAGCGTATTTTGAAATAATCTCGTTTTCAGATTTTCTTGCGTCTTCTGCTTCTTTTTCTTTGTTGGCAAGCATTGTCTTGTCATCGTCAGTTGCATCTTTCTTGTCACGCAATTCGCTGATGGCTTTATTCAAACCGTTCAAAGAATCTTCGATAGGTTTAACCTGACTGCCGATTTTCTCCTTTGTGTCAGAGATGATGCCTTTAACAACAGGGTGGTTAACGTTGAGAATAAGGCTGTATGAGTCAGGCAATTCTCCGTAGAATGCCATACCTGCTTGCATTGCAGCCATTTCTTTCATTCTTCGCATATACTCGCTTTGGGTGATCTGAACAGGTGCGTCAGTTTCAGAAAGTGCTTCAAATGAAATGAGAAATTCACTTTTCTCAACTTGTGGGATTTGAGATTTAAACAAAGTTGTGAACATTTCTCTTTCGTTTTCTGTAAAGTCAGCAGATTTTCTGTCCTCCTTTACAATTATGTTGTCAATTACGTCACTGTCAACTCTGACAAAGCGTGCCTTTTCAAGTTTCTGCTCAAGCATTCCAACATAATGGCTTGTTAGTTGGTCATTGATAACAAGAACATCGTATCCCTTGTCGGTTGCATTCTTGATATAACTGTATTGAGCGGTCTTGTCAGTAGTATATAGGTAAATTAAGTTGCCGTCTTTATCTGTTTGGTTAGCCTCGATTAGTTGCTTATACTCATCGAAAGTGTATTTTTTATCTTCAGTGTTACCAAATAGGGAGAATTTCATTGCTGCTTCGCAGAACTTCTCATCAGTCAACATACCGTATTCGATGAATATTTTAATGTCGTCCCATTTTTCCTCAAATTCCTGACGCTTATTCTTGAAAATTTTTTCAAGTTGTGAAGCAACTTTCTTAGTTATATATGAAGAAATTTTCTTTACGTTAGAATCGCTTTGCAGGTAAGAACGAGAAACGTTAAGAGGAATATCCGGAGAGTCGATAACACCTCTCATAATCATCATAAATTCAGGAACAACACCTTCAACGGAATCTGTCACGAACACTTGGTTGCAGTATAGTTGAATCTTGTTTTTCTGAATGTCGAGGTTACTCTTTAATTTTGGAAAATAAAGGATGCCAGTCAATGTGAATGGGAAGTCAACGTTTAGGTGAATCCAGAAAAGAGGATCGTCATCACCAGGGTATAGTTCGTGGTAGAATCTGATGTAATCCTCATCTTTCAAATCAGAAGGTGTTGCTGTCCATAAAGGTTTGGTGTCGTTGATAATGTTGTCTTCTTCAGTATCAACCATTTTTCCCTCTTTCCATTCCTGCTTTTTGCCAAATATGATAGGAATAGGCAAAAACTTGCAGTATTTTTTAAGTAGTTGTTCAATTTTATCCTTTTCGAGGAATTCCTTGCATTCGTCATCTATGTATAGAACTATATCAGTACCTCTTTCAGCCTTTTCAATTTCGTTCATCTCGAATTCAGGAGAGCCGTCGCAAGACCAACTGATAGCCTTGCTGCCTTCCTTATATGACAATGTTCTGATTTCAACTTTTTTTGAAACCATAAATGCAGAGTAGAATCCCAAACCGAAGTGTCCGATAATAGAGTTGGCAGTATCTTTATATTTTGCCAAGAACTCTTCAGCACCAGAGAATGCAATCTGGTTGATGTACTTATCAACATCTTCAGCAGTCATACCTATACCGTTGTCAGAAACTGTTAAAGTTCCGGCTTCTTTGTCGATGCTGACTTTTACTGACAGATTGCCGAGTTCGCCTTTATATTCTCCACAAGAAGAAAGCGTTTTAAGTTTCTGGCTTGCGTCGATTGCGTTTGAAACTATTTCACGCAAAAATATGTCGTGGTCACTATATAAGAATTTTTTGATAACCGGAAAAATGTTTTCCGTAGTTACTCCAATTTTGCCTTTTTGCATAATATTTGATTTTTGTTTCTGTAAAATTATACATCAAAATAAATGCCATACCGAAAAGGTATGACATTTTATCATAAAAACGTTCATTTTGTCAGTCTTTAAGAGAAAGATAGTTCGTCTTCGCCTTCTTTATGGTCAATGTAAACATCTTTTACCACTGAATCGTTTTCAAGGATTATTTCAGCCAACTTGTCTTCAATATATTCCTGAACGGCTCTTTTTAAAGGTCTTGCACCATATTGAGGGTCATATCCTTTCTCAACTAAGAAATTCTTTGCGTCATCAGTAATGTTTAGTTTGTAGCCGATTTCTTCTGCTCGTTTCTTTAGATTGTTGAGTTCAAGGTCAATAATGTTAAGAATATTGTCTTTCTCAAGGCTGTTGAACATGACAATATTGTCAACCCTGTTTAGAAATTCAGGAGAGAATGTTCTGTTAAGTGCTTTGTTTATAATGCTTCTTGAATTTTTCTCCTTGTCAACACCAGTATTGAAACCGATACCAGAGCCAAAATCCTTGAGTTGTCGAGTTCCAATATTTGATGTCATGATGATAATTGTGTTTTTGAAGTCAACCGTTCTGCCAAGACTGTCAGTCAGTCGGCCTTCGTCCATAACCTGTAGAAGCATGTTGAAAACATCTTGGTGTGCCTTTTCAAGTTCATCGAGCAACACAACAGAATAAGGTTTTCTGCGAACCTTTTCTGTCAATTGTCCGCCTTCTTCGTATCCAACATATCCAGGAGGGGCACCAACAAGCCTTGAAACGGAGAATTTTTCCATATATTCGCTCATGTCAATGCGTATTAATGCGTCTTTTGAGTTGAACAGATATTCCGCAAGAGATTTTGCCATGTGCGTTTTACCTACACCGGTAGGACCAAGAAATAGGAATGTTCCAATAGGTCTGTTCGGGTCTTTCAAACCAACTCTGTTACGCTTTATAGAGCGAACAATTTTGTCGATTGCCTCATCTTGACCGATAACTTTGCCCTGTATCTCTTCTTTCATGCTTAGAAGACGGTTGCTTTCCGATTGGGCAATTCTTTGAACAGGTACGCCAGTCATCATTGCTATAACTTCAGCGACTTTTCCTTCGTCAACAATTTGTTTGTTTGCAGATAGGTTTTCTTCCCACTCAAGTTTCTTATGCTTTAAACTTTCGTTTAATTGCTCTGCTTCATCTCTGAATCTTGCAGCTGCTTCAAAATCTTGATTTTTAGCTGCTTCCTGTTTGCTTTTGGTAACTGATGCAATTTCTTTTTCAAGGTCTTCAATTTCCTTTGGAGCAGTAATGTTTGCAGCGTGAGCCTTTGCTCCAGCCTCATCCATGGCATCTATTGCCTTGTCAGGAAAAGCACGGTCACTTATGTATCTTTCTGTGAGTTTTACGCAGGCTTCGATAGCGTCAGGTGTATATTTGACATTGTGAAATTGCTCATAATTGCTCTTGATGTTATTAAGAATTTCAAGAGTTTCTTCCGGGCTTGTCTGGTCAACAATAACTTTTTGGAAACGACGCTCTAAAGCACCGTCTTTTTCAATATTTTTGCGGTACTCATCAAGGGTGGTTGCTCCAATACATTGCAATTCACCACGAGCCAAAGCCGGTTTTAGCAAGTTGGCTGCGTCCATTGAGCCAGGAGCACTTCCGGCACCAACAATTGTATGAATCTCGTCAATGAATAATATAATATCATCAGCTTTCTTTAATTCATCGATAACAGCCTTGATGCGTTCTTCAAACTGACCCCTGAATTTGGTGCCTGCAACTAAAGAAGCCATATCAAGGGAAAGAACTCGTTTGTCAAAGAGAAGTCGAGAAACCTTTCTTTCTTTGATTCTCAAAGCCAAACCTTCGACTATTGCCGATTTACCAACACCTGGCTCTCCAATAAGAACAGGGTTGTTCTTTTTTCTACGGCTAAGAATCTGAACAACTCTATCTAATTCGCGTTCCCGTCCAATAACAGGGTCAAGTTTGCCATCCTCTGCAGCTTTTGTAATATCAGTAGAGAATTTGTCCAAAATGGGAGTGTCGCTTTGATTGGCTGTTGCAGTTGTTGTATGCTTGCTGCTTTGAGAACTTTTGTTCTCTTTGTTTATTTCATTTTCAGCCTCCTCAAAATCGTTACTTTCGAATCCGGCAATAGGTTTTGTATATTTCTCCGATTTCAAATTTCGGTTTTCGTTACGTATTCTCATTAAATTTCTTTTTGTTTCAATTATTATATACAAAAATAATGCCAAATATTTTTTCAGTAGCATTCGCGGTTTAAATGTTTTGTTTTTATGAAATAAAGTTTACTGTGAAAACAATGTTAAATTGTAATGATTTTTTAACTTTTTTGAGTAAAAGAGATTGGGATAAATAGTGCTGAATTTCTTAATATTTTGTATCTTTGCATAATGTTAATTATACTGCATGGAATGCAGTAGCAATAAATATTAATAATTATATATGTCAGTAGATAGAATACAAAAGATTGATATTGAGAAAGAAATGAAAAGTGCTTACATTGATTACTCGATGTCAGTTATAGTTGCCCGAGCATTGCCTGATGCGAGAGACGGTTTCAAGCCTGTTCACAGAAGGGTTTTGTTTGGGATGGAGAAGTTGGGATGCTCTTCAACTTCCGCTAAGAAGAAGTCAGCTCGTATCGTCGGTGAAGTAATGGGTAAGTATCACCCACACGGAGACTTGTCTATTTATCTCACGATGGTGCGTATGGCTCAAGATTGGTCATTAAGATATCCATTGGTTGACCCTCAAGGTAACTTCGGTTCCGTTGATGGTGACTCTCCAGCGGCAATGCGTTATACAGAGGCGCGTCTTGCAAAGATGGGAGAGGAAATGATGCAGGATATTGACGAGGATACTGTAGATTTTATACCAAACTTTGATAATACCCTTAAAGAACCGGTCGTTCTTCCTACAAGATTTCCAAACCTTTTAGTAAATGGTGCTTCTGGTATTGCTGTTGGTATGGCAACAAATATGCCTCCTCACAATATCGCAGAATCACTAAATGCTTCAATCGCTTTCTTGAATAATAGAGATATTACCATTGAGGAATTGATGGAACATGTTAAAGCACCGGATTTTCCAACAGGAGCAACTATTTATGGCTATGCAGGCGTTAAAGAAGCTTATGAAACTGGTCGTGGTAGAATCGTTGTTAGGGCAAAAGCGGAGATTGAAACAGAAGATGACAAGGAGAAAATCATTGTAACTGAGATACCTTATAATGTGAACAAATCAGAGTTGGTCAAGAGTATTGACGCTTTGATTAAGGATAAGAAAATTGATGGCATAGCAGACGTTAACGATGAGTCAGACCGTCATGGTATGAGAATTGTTATTGACTTGAAATCAGATGCAAATTCAAATGTTGTCTTAAACAAGTTGTATAAGATGACACAAATGCAGTCTGCTTTCAGTGTAAATAACGTTGCCCTCGTTAATGGTGTGCCAAAGGTAATGAATCTGAAGGATATTATAGAGGCATTTGTTGACCACCGCCACGAAGTCGTTATCCGCAGGTCTCGTTTCTTGTTGGCAAAGGCACAGGAAAGGGCACATATAGTTGAAGGATTGATAGTCGCATGTGATAATATTGATGAAGTAATTAAAATTATCCGTTCTTCAAAAACAACCGAGGAAGCAAGAACTCGCTTGGGTGAAAGATTTAACCTCGATGAACTTCAGACTCGTGCAATAGTTGAAATGCGACTAAGTGCCTTGACTGGATTGAATATAGAGAAATTGCATGCTGAATATGAAGAGCTGGAACGTCAAATTGAATTTTTGAATTCTGTGCTTACCGACGATGCAGTATGCCGCAAGGTTATTGAAGAAGAACTTATTGAAACTCGTGATAAATACGGAGATGAGAGAAAAACAGATATCGTATATGCGTCAGAAGAATTTAATGCAGAAGATTTCTATGCTGATGATGATATGATTATCACAATCTCTCACATGGGATATATTAAGCGTACAGCATTGTCAGAGTTCCGTGCACAAAACAGAGGTGGAGTAGGAGCCAAGGGTAGCGATACTCGTGATGAGGATTTCATTGAGCACGTCTATACAGCATCAATGCACAACTATATGCTATTCTTTACCCAAAAGGGTAAGTGCTACTGGCTAAAGGTTTATGATATTCCTGAAGGTTCAAAGAACTCAAAGGGCCGTGCTATTCAAAATATGCTTAGCATTGATCCAGATGATAAGGTTAATGCATTCATCAGAGTTAAGCAGTTAGATGATAAGGTGTTTACTGCAACTCATAATTTGATATTCTGTACCAAGAACGGTATCGTTAAGAAAACATGTCTTGAGGCATATTCTCGTCCACGACAGAATGGAGTTAACGCAATCATTATCCGCGAAGATGATCGCTTGATTGGAGTGGAAATGACAGACGGTAATGCAGAAGTCGTTATAGCCAATAGAAATGGTCGTGCAATCAGGTTTAACGAAAAGACAGTACGCCAGATGGGACGTATGAGTTCTGGTGTAAAAGGTATGACACTTGACGGAGGCGATGATGAAGTCGTTGGCATGATAACAATTGAGCCGGAATCTGAAGAAACGATTATGGTAGTTTCAGAACAAGGTTTTGGCAAGCGTTCAAGTATTGATGATTATCGTGTTACCAATAGAGGCGGTAAGGGCGTTAAAACAATTAATGTAACAGAAAAGACGGGTAAATTGGTTGCAATAAATGCCGTTACAGAAGATGATGATTTGGTAATTATAAATAAATCAGGTGTTACTCTCCGTATGAAGGTTTCTGATACGAGAGTAATGGGACGTGCAACGCAAGGTGTTACTTTGATAAACCTTGAAAAGAGAGGTGACGAGATAGCATCTGTTTGTAAAGTGCCTTCTTCAGAAGAACTTGAAGAAGAAATAGAAGAAACAAATGTTTCAGAAACTCCTAACGAGTCCGAGTCTGTTGAATCAGCAAACAATGAGACTGAAAAAACAGATGAAAACTTAGGAGGATTATTTGATATTGAAAATGATTAACTATAGTAAATCTATTTAAAATGAAAAGAAAATCAATTCTGTTGCTCTGCGCTTTGATGTCATTCGGCGCATTTGCACAAAAGTCACTCGTGAAAGATGTTGAGAAGGCTATTGGTGGAATGAATCCAGATGTCAAGACTCTGAAGGCTGCATGTTCAGATATCCTTCCTGCTTTGGTGAATGCCGAGACAAAGGATGATGCAAAGACCTGGCTAGTGGCAGGAAAGGCAAACTTCGGCCTTTTCGATAGCCAACAGACAAAAATGATGATGAAGCAACCTGTTGACACAATGATGATGGGAGATGCTCTTATAAGAGGTTATGAATATTTTGTAAAAGCTCTTCCTTTAGATTCTGTTAAAGAAGTTGATAAAAAGACAGGTGAGTACAAATTAAATAAAGACGGTTCTATTAAAATTAAGACGTCTAAAGTTTCGAAGGAAATTGCAAACTCATTGGTTACTCGCCACAATGACTTCTCTGTAATGGCATCATTATTATATGATTCAAAGCATTATAAAGAAGCTGCAAAAGCTTGGGGCATTTATGCAGCAATCCCTTATGCCGGTATTGCAGACCGTGATAAATTTGCAGTTCCAGATACTGTAATTGGTCAAATGGAGTTTTATCAAGGAACTGCTTCATGGCAAGCAGAAGACTTGAAGGGTGCTGTTGCCGCATTTGCAAGTGCTCGTTTGCATGGCTATAAAGCCAAAGAGGCTTATGACTATGCTTTAAGTTGTGCTGCTGGTCTTCAAGATAATGATGCTATTGTTGCTATTGCTGCTGAAGCATACGAAGAATTTGGTAACAAAGATATTCAATATATGAATATCCTTATTAATGATAAATTAAATAAAGAAAAGTTTGATGAAGCAGAAAGCCTAATCAATAAAGCATTGGCTTCAAATCCTGAAAATCCTGAATTGATTAACCTACAAGGCCTTATTCTTGAAAACAAAAAAGATGAGGCTGGCGCAAAGGCTTTATTCATGCAGGTTACTAAATTGAAACCTGATTATGCACAAGGTCAATTCAATGCAGGCCGTATTATTATGAAGGAGGCAATTGCATTGCAAAAGGATATGGAGAAAATGGCTCCTGCAGAATACCAAAAAGTAAAAGAGTCTCAATTAATACCTCTATTCAAGGAAGCATTGCCTTATATGGAAGAAGCATATAGATTGGATAATACAAATACAAATGCTAAAAACATTTTACGAAACTTGTATTACCAATTAGGTGATGAGGCAAAATTGAATGCTCTTGAGCAATATTAATAACTGAAAATATGGAAAATAAGGCATACACAAGTGTGCCTTATTTTCATTTATATACTATCCAACCATGAAGTTAAAGGAATCTTTATTGTTTATTTTGTTTATTCTGTTCGTTTCTTGTGAGAATAAAGAAACTTCACTAATTAGTATATTGGGAGAAGGCGGTGTATATTATATCGAAGGAGAAGCGTGTGAAATAGTTTTAAATGAGTTTGTAGCAAATGAAAGTTGGTATTCCTATGTTAAATATCAAGAAGGTACAGGTTGGATTGACTTATCAGAAACGGAGGGTAGTTCGGGAGAGTTTGTTATTAAGGCATTAGTAAAATCAAATAATAGTAGTACTACCCGAGTTGCAACCATTGTTGTTAGAAGTGGAATGAATAAGATTGAATACCGTATAGAGCAAGGAGGAATGCAAGAAACTCCAGAAAAACCGGGCGAACCATCTGACCCTGAAAAGCCAATTGAGCCAGATACTATTAGTCCTGGAGAAATACCGAGCGAAAACATATATGCATTTGTTTCTGAAATATCAATTAGCAATTACAATGATTTGTTTCAGTTAATAGGAAAGAAGTCATATAAATTTACTTATAGCGATGGAAAAATTGTTTCTGTTGTTGAGGAAAGTGAAAAAGGTAAGAAATTTGTTGGTGTTGAGTATTTTAAAGATAAACTTGTAATATCAGATGGCATCTATAAGGAATCAGAAATCAGTAGCGGCGGATATTTGCAGAAAATAGAGTCTGCCACTATAAGTTATAGCAATAGCGGAATTGGCGTGGGTGATTGGGTGATAAGTTTTTCAGAGAATGGTGTTGAGTCAGTTGCAAAATTAAATGAAAAGGTTTCTGTGATATATAATAAAAACGCAAATTATATAAATGATTGCAACATAGATTTGGCAACTTTGGTTTGTGTTTCGTTATTAAGAGACTTTATTGCTACTGATTTTGTTTATTCGCAGAAAGCATTATATAATATAAGAATAAGAAATAATTCGTATTTCCAGAAAGCAACAAAAGGAGAGAACGTTTATTTGTATATGTTCGAATCCAATAAAGGTAGAGTTGATAGAATAGATGAATATTTTCAACCAAAATATTTTAATAATTGGTTGAGAAGAAGTATTGAAATTATATATAAATGAGGTTGTAAAGTTTTTCTCTTTGAGTCCGCTCGTACATTTTATAAAATTGTATATTTCTGTTCGTTAAAGTCAAAATGCAATAAACTAACATAAGAGTGAATTTATTGCGATACTTTTTACTCCTTATATGAATTTTGTAATAAAGAAGTAAAATGCTGGTATAAAGAAACCTACAGTGGATTAAAAACTGTAGGTTTTCTTTTATTTGTCATCAGTGATAAAATCTGTTGCTTTTTTAAGGGTCTCTATTTTTCCTACATCAAACCATGAATATAGTTCATTGGGATTATATCCAAATATGTTCAAATTTTGGCAGGAATTAACGTAGAATGGGGTTATGGAGAATTTATGCTCTGAAGTATATTCTCTCAAATATTTGAAAATAGAAGGTGACATAACATGGATTCCTCCGAATGCAAGTTCTTTGAGTCCTATGCAGTTTAAATTGTTTGGCAGTTTCTCTCCAGTCTTTTTGTTAATCCAACCACAAAGGCGGTTTTCTTCATTAAATAAGAAATACCTTGCAGTTTCTCTACTCGCAACAAGGATTGATGCATCAGCATTATTGTTGCAGTGGAATTTATAGAAATCTGCCAAGTTCAAATCTGTGAGAATGTCAGCATTATGAACTAAAAAAGGTTCTTTTGATACCAATAATTTCTCTGCTTTAAGAATGCCACCACCAGTATCAAGCAATTCACCTCTTTCATCGCTAATGTGTATTGTTGCATTGAAATTTTTAGAATTTACAAAATCGATAATTTGCTCACCGAAATGGTGAACATTTATAACGATTTCGTTAAAACCATACTTAATTAGGTTAGTAATAACCCTCTCAAGCATAGGTTTTCCAGCAACATCTACCAGTGCTTTTGGTTTGTTATCGGTTAGCGGTTTAAGCCGGGTACCAAGACCGGCTGCAAATATCATAGCCTTCATATCTTAGAAAGAAGCCTTAAATGTTTGCTCGATATTTTGTTCTCTATGAATAAGTTCTACTTTAACGTTGAACTTCTTGTTGATGTGTTCAGCCATGTGTTGAGCACAATAAACAGAACGGTGTTGACCGCCTGTGCAACCAAAGCATACCATTAGGTTTGTGAAGCCTCTTTCGATATATCTTTTAACTGAAGCGTCAACTAAAGAATATGAGTGGTCAAGAAATTCTATAATTTCTCCATCATCTTCAAGAAATTTTATTACCTGTTCATCAAGACCATTGTATGGTTTGTAACGTTCGTATTTACCAGGGTTGTTAACGGCCCGACAGTCAAAAACAAAGCCACCACCGTTTCCTGTAGTATCGTTTGGAATACCTTTTTTATACGCAAAACTCATGACTTTTACTGTAAGGGTTCTTTTAGCAAGGTCATCAGTAAATTGTTTCATATTGACAAGTTCTTTAAGAACCTTGCTTAGGTATGGGTATTCTGGATACGGTTTTTGCAGCAGGTTTCTCAAGTTTTCAATTGCGAAAGGAACACTTTGAATGAAGTGTGGCTTTTTCTCAAAATATCCACGGAAACCATACGCGCCAAGAACCTGCAACGTTCTGAAAAGCACAAAGTGACGTAATTGTGCATGGAAGTATTCCTCATCTACAGGTTGATATTTTCTTAGAGAATCAACGTATTCATCGAGAAGTTCCATTCTCAAACTTTCCGGAAGGTTTGCTTTTGCTTGCCATAGAAATGATGCAACGTCATAGTAGAATGGTCCTTTTCTGCCACCTTGATAGTCTATAAACCATGGTTCACCATTTTTAATCATAACATTACGGGATTGGAAATCTCTGTACATGAACGTTGCAGAAAAACTGCGTAGAAGAACATCTGTCATTCTTTGAAAATCGTCTTCTAATTTGTCTTCAAGAAATTCAAGTCCAGTAGCCTTTAAAAAACAGTATTTAAAGTAATTGAGGTCCCACATAATTGACCTGCTGTTGAATTCAGGGGCAGGGTAGCATTTTGAAAAATTAAATTCATCAGCACCAAGAAACTGCATGTCAGGCAAAAGGCGAATTGTTTTAACAAGCAATGTCTTTTCTTCATCACTGAAAACGCTTGTCTTTCTCCCTTTTTCTATTGCGTTAAATAACAAAGTGTCGCCAAGGTCCTCTTGGATATATGCCATTGTGTCATCGGAAACTGCATATATTTCAGGAACAGGTAACCCTTTTTTATGAAAATGCTCAGACATGTAAAGGAATGCTTCATTTTCTTCTTTACATGTTCCTAGTACTCCGATTATTGATTTTTCACCTTTTAAACGGAAGTATCTGCGGTTGGAGCCAGAAGATGGTAATTCTTCGATAGATGTTGGGGCACTACCGACGAATTGTGTATATAAATCATGTAAATGTGTCATAATATCTATTTGTTTTATCTATTCAAATTGTTTATTTATTCTCTGCAAAAAATCTCCAAAGAGGAGCCAGCATTAGGGATTGCACAATGTGATTATCCTTTATTAATTCCAATACCTCTTCTTTTGTCATCAAGTGGATAGTTATATCCTCTGTCTGTTCAAGGTGCTGAGTGGAAATTTTTTCTACACCAGTTGCAATGAAGCAGTGTGTATAGTTATTTGTGGTGCTGGTGTTTCCAGAAATTGTCATCAGTTTGTGCCATTTGCCGTTACCGTATCCTGTTTCTTCAAACAGTTCTCTTTTTGCGGCTTCCAAAGGTTGTTCTCCTGGATCAACAACGCCTGCGCACAGTTCGTATCTTGTTTGTTGAATGCCGTGGCGGTATTGGCGTATCATTACAAATTGATTGTCTTTTGTGATGGCAATGATATTTACCCAATCCGGATATTCTAATATATAGAATTCATCGTTGATAACTCCGCTTGGCATCTTAACCATGTCTTTTCGTGCTGTAAGCCATGGCCTTTTAATAAGATATTCGGATTTAAGAATTTCCCATTTCCGTTCGTTTGTATTGTCGATAATCATAATGCTTGTTTTATATGTTAGACAATTATCTTATTCTCATTGTTGTTGATGATAGCATCCTGTCTTCAAGAAATTGTCTTTCTGGAGAAATCTTTCCAGTTAGGTATTTCTCCATCATCAGGCTGCCTATAGGGACACCGTATGTAGCACCGAAACCTGCGTTTTCAACATAAACGCATATCGCAATTTTAGGATTTGTCATAGGAGCAAAGCCCATAAATGCAGAGTGGTCGCGTCCGTGCGGGTTTTGGGCTGTACCTGTTTTTCCGCAAACCTCGTAGTCTCCAAATTTTGCCATACGGCAAGTACCGCCAATAACTGCCATTCGCATGCCTTCCGCAACTTCTTCGTAGTATTGCCTGTCAATGTGCGGAGTGTGTTTTTTTACATACTCTTCAGGCATAACAGTGTCCTTTATTGCTTTAACAACGTGAGGTGTGATGTAGTAACCTCTGTTTGCGATAGTGCTTGCTAGATTTGCTATTTGCAATGGTGTCGCCAGAACTTCACCTTGACCGATAGAAACAGATATAATAGTATTTGCACTCCATCGATTTTCTCCGTATATTTTGTTGTAAAATTTGCTGTTAGGAATAAATCCACGACTTTCTCCTGGAAGGTCAATGCCAAGGCGGTAGCCATAGCCTTGCTCTACCATATAGTTTTTCCATACTTCGAAAGCGTTTGCTGAAGAGCCGTATTTCTTTCGTCGGTCAATCATGTTTTTAAAGCCCCAGCAGAAATATGCGTTACATGATGTCCTGATAGCAGGTTTTAGTGTAATAGGGGATTCGTGTCCATGACATCCTACTCTTAAACCGGCATTTACATAACCTCCATGGCAAGGGTATGCTGTACCAAGCTCAACAATTCCTTCCTTTCGGAAGATTAGGCCTTGTGTTGGCTTGAATGTTGAGCCAGGTGGGTATGCTGCCATTATTGCTCTATCGTATAAAGGCTCGTATGGGTCGTTGATTAGACGTCGATATTCTTTACCTCTATTCCTTCCGACTAAATCTTTTGGATTATATGTCGGACTGGAAACAAGTGCAAGGATTTCACCTGTAGCAGGTTCAATCGCAACAATAGCACCAATTTTGCCTTTCATTAATTTTTCGCCGTACTGCTGCAAATCAATGTCAATACTTAGAGTAAGGTCTTTGCCTGAAATGGGGGCAATATCGTGTGCTCCGTTTTCGTATTTGCCTTTTATTCTGCCGTGAGCATCTCTGATAAGGATCTCCTGCCCTTTATATCCACGCAGAAAATGCTCGTAACTTTTTTCAATACCCAAGTCTCCTGTATAGTCGCCTGCTCGATAGTAACTGTCCTTTTCTATATCGCGTGCGTTAACTTCGCGAATGTTTCCAAGAACGTTTGCTGCTGATTCGTATGTATAGTCCCTAAGAATTCTTTTCTGAATGAAGAACCCAGGGAAGCGGTATAGTTTTTCTTGGAATCTGCCATAGTCTTGTGCAGAAATATGCGTTATTAGTACCTGTTGCGTATATGATGAGTAGCCGGGATTTTTGCGCGGGTTGCGCATGTCGGCAAACTTTTGCTTAAGTTCCTCTTTAGTTATTTGGAGTGTGTTACAAAAGTCAATGGTGTCAAATTGTTTGCCGATTTCTTTTGGGATAACCATAACATCGTATGCCGGCTGGTTATATACAACCAATTTCCCATTTCGGTCAAACATCTGTCCGCGTGAGGGGTATATAGTTTTACGCAGAAAGGCATTGGAATCTGCATTCTCTTTGTATTTGCTGTCAAGAACTTGCAGTTCAAAGAGACGGATTAGGTATATTATTGCCAAGATAATAACAATACCGCCAATGATATATTTTCTTCGTTCTAAACTATAGTCTTTTTTCATTCTTTGTATTTACTATGCTATCAATGCCTATTATTAAGACAAATGACAGAATTGAACTTCCAAATATCCTTAATAGAGATGACAAAATGTCTCTGACGGTAAAGAACTCAATAAATACAATAAATGTGCAGTAGCAAACAATCATTGTTATTGCATACTTCAGATATGTTGCGATATTAAGGCTCTTCATAGAAGGAACCGGATCGGTAATTTCATCTTTTCTTGGCAAATATAAGTTGATGATAAAGTTCCTTATGCCGCCAGTCAGGGTGCATGCCAAAGAGTTCATTCCGTATGTGTCGGAGAAAATGTCAACAACAAGACCGATAAGGAAAGATATTGTCAGAACCCAATTTATATGCAGAGTTATCGGAAGTCGTATAATCAGGTAAATAAATATAAAAGGCGTTGCAATATTCAGAATGCTGATGTTATTGCAAACAAGAACCTGAATAAGGATGATAACGATAAATTGCAGTATGTAGTTAAAGATTTGTCGTGACATTATTCTTCTGTTTCTATTGTTTTAAGTTCGTTTGCAATCTTACTCTTAATAACCCTTACAGTACTCAAGCGTGTAAAGTCGGTAGAAAGTTTGATTTTTAGAGTGTGGAAATTATCATCTTTAGTTTTTATACCACCGTCGATGGTTCCTACGATCAATCCTTCAGGGAAAACAGATGAGTAGCCACTGGTGATAATAGTATCGCCTTTGTGATATTTTATGTGTTTAGGCATTTCCTCAAGAATTGCGTAATATGGATTTGCTCCATCCCAATATAGACTGCCGAAATAATCGTTGTTTTTCACCTTGCAGGATAGTCGCATATTTGGGTTCAATAGGGAAATAACTCTTGCCGCATGGTCACTGACAACACTGACTATACCAACGACGCCGTTTTGGTCAACAACGCCCATCTCCGGTTCTATTCCGTCAAGTTTCCCTTTGTCAAGCGTAATGTAATTCATCGGTTTTGTTACGCTGTTGTTGATAACGCTTGCAAAGTGAAATTCAAATGTTTGAACTATTGAATCTGGAAGGTTTACCGAATCGGCTGATAAGAGTATTTTGCTATTGTTTAATTGCTTTTTAAGGTCAATGATTTCCATTTCAAGCAAGGCGTTTCTCTCATGCAAGTCCTGATTGATGGATTGCAAGTTGAAATAAGAGGTGATATTACTGAAACCCTTGTATATTGTCGAGGTTACTTTGTTGGCAGATGTCAAATAGACGTATTGCTGGTATGGGTTGTTTTGAAATAACATTATACAACTAAGTACAACGTAAATAACAAAAACAAGCCATGACAAATGCCTAACTATGAAGGATATTAAATTGTGCACTCAATTATCAGGTTTTAAAAATGGAAATAGAAGGCAAAGAAACTTTGCCTTCTTCCATTATGTTAGTTATGCTTATTCCTTATCGGATAAGGAATGAGAAGCGCTTGATGTTCTTTAATGCAATGCCAGTACCTTTTGCAACGGCGTGCAATGGGTCTTCGGCAATATTGAATTTAATACCGATTTTGTCTGACAATCGCTTGTCTAAACCTCTCAGCAATGCACCGCCACCAGATAGGTAAATGCCGTTTCTGATGATGTCGGCATATAGTTCTGGAGGTGTGCTCTCCAATGCGTTAAGAACAGCTGCTTCAATTTTTGATATAGACTTTTCGATACTATGGGAAATCTCTTGGTATGAAACAGCAACTTCCATAGGTAGGGCAGTCATAACGTTTGGACCGTGAACGATATAGTCTTCTGGTGGATTTTCCAATTCAGTAAGTGCTGAACCAACATTGATTTTAATGTTTTCAGCCATACGTTCACCCACACGAATGTTGTGTGCCCTGCGCATGTGCTCTTGGATATCGTCTGTCAATACGTCGCCTGCGATACGGATGCTTTTGTTTGCAACAATACCGCCGAGGGAGATAACCGCAATTTCGGTAGTACCGCCACCTATATCAACAACCATATTTCCTTCCGGTGCCTCAACGTCAAGACCGATACCGAGAGCGGCTGCCATCGGTTCGTAAATCATATAGACGTCGCGACCGCCTGCGTGTTCGCTTGAGTCGCGTACAGCACGGATTTCAACTTCTGTACTTCCTGATGGAATGCAGACAACACTACGTAGAGAAGGGGAGAACCATCTGTTTTTTGAACTTACCATTTTGATAAATCCGCGAATCATCAGTTCTGCTGCGTTAAAGTCAGCTATAACGCCATCTCTCAACGGGCGGATAACCTTAATGTTTGGATTTTCCTTTCCCTGCATAAGTTTTGCCTGTTCTCCAACGGCACACAAGTGTCCGCGTGTATCAACGGCTACGTAGGAAGGCTCGTCAACAACTATCTTATCATTATTGATAATGATAGTGTTGGCGGTTCCAAGATCCATTGCTATTTCTTGTGTAAATGAGAATAGTCCCATGTTTCTAATTTTTAATGCTTAAAGTGTCTAATGCCGGTCATAACCATTGCTATGCCGTGTTTGTTACAATATTCTATTGTATCATTGTCTCTGATAGACCCTCCTGGTTGGATTACTGCAGTAATTCCTGCTTGGTGTGCAATTTCTACACAGTCAGCGAATGGGAAGAAGGCATCTGATGCCATTACTGCTCCAGTAAGGTCAAAGTCGAATGATTTTGCTTTTTCAATTGCTTGTTTCAATGCGTCAACGCGACTTGTTTGACCAATGCCGCTTGCAAAGAGTTGTTTGCCTTTAGCAAGCACGATTGCATTACTCTTGCTGTGCTTAACAATCTTGTTTGCAAAGAGGAGGTCTGATTCTTGCTCTTTTGTGATTGCTGTTTCGGTTGCTTGCTTGAGGTCGCTTGTTGATTCTTTGTAAGTGTCCTTGTCTTGACGGAGAACGCCGTTAAGTACTGATCTGAACTGAACAGATGGCAATTCAGTATCGTGTTGGATAAGGATGATTCTGTTCTTTTTTTGCTTGAGAACCTCAAGTGCTTCTTCTGTATATGAAGGAGCAATTATAACTTCAAAGAAAATCTTGTTGATTTCTTCTGCTGTAGCTTTGTCTATTTCTCCGTTTGAAATTAAAACGCCACCGAAAGCGGAAACCGGGTCACCAGCAAGGGCGTCTTTCCATGCGTCAAGGATTGTTTCTCTTGAAGCAACACCACAAGCGTTATTGTGCTTGAGAATTGCAAATGTCGGTTCTGTAAAGTCTGAAATCAAATTGACAGCAGCATCGATGTCAAGGAGATTGTTGTAAGAAATTTCCTTACCGTGTATTTGGTCAAACATTTTAGAGAAATCTCCGAAGAATGTACCTTTCTGGTGAGGGTTCTCGCCATAGCGTAGGTGCATTGAGCCGTCGTAAGTTGCTCTAAAGTCTGTATTTGTATCTTTGTCGAAATAGTTGAAGATTGCGCTGTCGTAGTGACTTGAAACGGCGAATGCTTCTTTTGCGAACATGCGACGCTCTTCAAGTGTTGTTTCTGCACAGCCTTTTGCTTCCATAATGTCGCAAAGAGGTTTGTATTGCTTTTGTGAAGCAACAATGACAACATCTTTAAAATTCTTTGCTGCCGCACGAATAAGAGAAATGCCACCTATATCGATTTTTTCGATAATGTCGCATTCAGGCGCTCCAGATGCAACAGTTGCTTCAAAAGGATAAAGATCAACTACTACCAAGTCGATTTCAGGTATTTCGTATTGCTTGATTTGCTCTGCATCGCCGGCGTTTTCCCTTCTGTTGAGAATGCCACCGAATACTTTCGGGTGAAGAGTCTTTACGCGTCCTCCTAAGATAGATGGGTAGCCGGTTAAATCTTCTACTGCGGAACATTCATATCCCAACCCTTCGATAAATGATTGTGTTCCTCCTGTCGATAAGAATTTAACACCAGATTTGTTTAGTAGTGAGAGCATTTCTTCAAGTCCTTCCTTGTGGAATACTGAAATCAATGCTGTTTTGATCGTTTTGTTTTCAGCCATTTGTTTGTTACTTTAAGTTCCTTTGTAAATTACTTAAATTGATATGCAAAGATACGATAAAAAATTGGTTTTTCTTTATTGTATCAAAGTATTTTAAGAAAAAGTCACAGTGATTTTATTGTAAAGCAAAAACAATTCATTTAATTTGTGCCGTTTGCGAGAATTGCTTGTGTTCCCGTGTGGGCGGACTCATTTGCAACGAGTTCATTCAGATTGCTGTTGGTTTTGTATAGTAAATAAGTTGTTTGGCTATTGCATTTATGGGTCGATGAGTCAGAGATTGCTGATTTTATAGGCCTTTTCGGGTAATTGGTGTAGAGGATTGTTAATTATCCGGGCTTTTTAAGGCCTTGTGACGGAGACTATGTTTCTGGGATATTTTGCTTTTTTAGTTCAAAATTCCCCCTCTAAATAGTCCACCTCTTGTATTCGTCTTTTTCGGGGTTACGCATTCTTTCAAGCAACCTTTTCTGGGATTAGGTGTTGATTGAACGGAGTAGCTTTTGGTCTTACTGATGCCAAATATCTTGTAGAGCTTGGACAGAAGCTCTAAACCTGCCATATCAAGCATCTTTGTTATGTCACCAGAGGAGCAACTTGACTTGAAGCTACATGTGAAGTACACGGACAGCACGAAGTTCAAACCACTGACCTTCTTGTGGAATGATGGCGTTCACGCAAGTAAGTTTATGGAGAAGTTCCGTGAACTGAAACATATAACGACATTTGAACACCATTGAAACCGTATTTGAATATGCTTCTGACTATATACAATGATGGCAACAGGCGTGCCGATATTACGGAAGCAAGCAGAGCTACAACGTCCTGACCCTTTCTTTCACGCACTACGAGCATATAGCTCTCGATGTAAAGACTATACAGGATTTGTTGGTGTTGTATTTTGCGGATTGATTTACTATTTTTTTAAAAAAATTGAATATTTTCGCTGGAAAATTCGTAAGTTTGCATAGATAATTGATTGTATGAAAAAGATATTTAATTTATTAACATTGGCAATGTTTCTTTTTGTTGCTGTATCGTGTGCCTATAAGCAAGAAAAAGAAACAAATATTGTAACAGTAAGTATTCTACCCCAAAAATATTTTGTTGAAAAAATAGTAGGGGATAAATATGATGTAAAGTGCATGCTGTCAAATGGAGGGAATCCTGAAACTTACGAACCTTCAATGGCTAATATGATGACGCTAGAAAAAAGCGATGCGTATTTTTTTATGGGAAATCTTGGCTTTGAAACTGCTATGCGAGGAAAAATAATTGAGTATAACCCGAATATTAAATGTTATTCAGTTTCAGATGGAATTGAACTGATTAAAGATACTCATGGCCATGGTGATTTTGATCCTCATACATGGACATCTGTTAATAATGTGAAAGTGATAAGCCGAAATATCCTTAAGGCAATGTGTGAACTTGACCCTGACAATAAGGAGTATTATGAAGAGAACTATACTGAATTTAATAAGGAACTGACGGAAATGGAAGTTAAATTTGATTCGTTGCTTGTCAATGTCAAAGGCTCTTCTTTTGTTGTATGGCATCCGTCATTAAGTTATTTTGCTAAGGACTATGGCTTGGAGCAGATTAGTCTTGAAAGTCATGGAAAGGAATCTCCAATAAAGCATATTGAAAAGACTGTTGAATATGCAAAATCAAAGGGAACAAAGGTCTTTTTTATGCAGAAAGATACAGATTCATCTCAAGCGAATGCCGTGAATAAGGAAGTTGGGGCAGAGGTTGTTCCAATCAATCCTCTTGCTTATGAATGGAAAGAAGAAATAGAAAAAATTGCTTATGCACTCTCTAAATAGACAATTGCTGATAAAAGCAGAAGATATTGCAGTTCGTTACGGAGCAAAAACTGCCCTGGAGAACGTTTCTTTTGATATATTTAAGGGTGATTTGGTTGCAATCACTGGTCCAAATGGAGGTGGCAAGAGCTCTCTTATAAAATCAATTCTCAGATTAGTTACGCTTTGTACAGGCAAGATTACATATTTTGAGGGTGGAAAAGAAGTAAATGCACTTTCATTTGGTTACTTGCCGCAGAAAAACAATATCGACAGCCGTTTCCCGATAACAGTTAGGGAAGTTGTCGCATCTGGGCTATATGAGAACAAGGTTAACTTAACTGGGAAGTTTAGTAAAGAGAATTTGGACAGGTTAGATTACATTATGGATTTGATGGGGGTAAAGCGTTTTCAAGACAATGTTATAGGTAGTCTGTCAGGTGGACAGTTGCAGCGAACATTACTTGGAAGAGCATTGATTTCAAATCCAGAAGTAATAGTTTTAGACGAGCCATTATCGTATGTGGATGTTAAATTTGTAAATCAGATATACGAGATAATAGAGAAACTATCTCAAAGAGCAACGGTAATTGTTGTTTCACACGAGATGACTGTATTGTCAAAATTAGCCAACAGACATTGGATAATTGATAAAGAATTAGAAGAATGCCATGCATCAAAGCACTATGTAAAAATAGACTGCGAGTAAGGCATTAGCCATGAAAAACGATTTAATTTTTAGATTCTTATTGGAATTTTAGCGGCATCAGTTTGGGTAATTATATAAAAACTCCCCCGTTAAGGACGAGGGAAAACCTAATGTTTTCACAACGGAATAAATCCTTATTGTGATTTGCTAAATTTTTGTATTGGCAAAGTTAATAAAAATATCTTTAACAACAAGTATATTGCTAAAATTTATTATCTTTGAAAAAATTAATAAAAAGAATAAATACTATGAAAAGAATCTTAGGTTTAGATTTGGGAACAACAAGTATAGGATGGGCTTTAGTAAATGAAGCAGAATCAGAAAAAGAAATATCAAGCATTGTAAAATTAGGTGTTAGGGTAAATCCTTTAACCGTTGATGAAATGTCTAATTTTGAAAAAGGTAAAAGTTTTTCAATTAATGAAGTTAGACGTATCAAAAGAGGAATGAGGAGAAACCTGCAGCGGTATAAATTGAGAAGAGAATTCTTGATAAAATCATTAATCCGTAGTGGAATCATTACGGATGAAACTATTTTGTCTGAATCTCGTCCGTCATCTACTTTTGAGACTTATAGATTAAGAGCCAAGGCTGCTTGCGAAAGAATAGAACTTGAAGAATTTGCGAGGGTCTTGTTGATGATTAACAAGAAAAGAGGTTATAAAAGTAATCGCAAAATTAAGGACGCTGATTCACAGGGTAGTACTATGATTAATAGTATTGATGTAGCCCGAAAATTATATGATGAAGGTTTGACTCCAGGTGAATTATGTAAGGATTTGCTGAAGGATGGGCAAAAGCGTCTACCTGATTTTTATAAGTCTGATTTGCACGATGAGTTTGCAAGAATTTGGCAAAAGCAGAAGGCGTTTTATCCAGAAATTCTGACTGATGAAGCGTATGAAGAGATGCTTAAATCGAATAAGGTTTATGATGTTTTATCAAATTTTGCCAAGTATGAGATAACTAAACCCAAAAAGAAAGAGCCTCTATTGCAAATTTATAGTAATAGAGTTGCCTCTTTGACAAAACAAATATCGATAGAAGATTTGGCTTCGGTTATTTCTTCTCTAAAAGTTCAAATTAATAAGGCAAACGGATATTTAGGTAATATTAGTGACAGAAGTAAGATTTTGCACATCAATAATATTACAGTTGGTCAATTCTTGTTGGATAAGATTAACAATAATCCTAGTGCAAGCATAAAGAACAACGTCTTTTACCGTCAAGATTATTTGGACGAGTTTGAAGTTATTTGGGAGCAACAGGCAAAATATCATGCAGTGCTTACTCCCGAACTGAAGGAAGAAATACGTGATATTATTATATTTTATCAAAGAAAACTTAAGAGCCAGAAGGGATCTGTTGGTTTTTGCGAGTTTGAATCATCTAAGAAAATAGTTAATGGGAAGGAGATTACTATAGGAGCAAAAGTAGCACCATGTTCGCATCCTATTTTTCAGGAATTTAAGATTTGGCAAGTTCTCAATAATTTAGAGGTTTCTTTGGTTGAGCCTGTGTATGCTGAGGCTATATATTCTAATGTATTTGAGTGCTTTGATAATTCTTTCAAGTCTGACGAAAGTAGAAAACTTGAGCAAGAAGAAAAAGAAGTCTTGGCAAGGGAACTTTTTTATAAGGGTGATTTGTCAAAATCTGATGTTTTAAAAATCTTGTTTAAGAAAACTAAGGGTCTTGATCTGAACTTTGATAAAGTTAGTGGTAATAAGACTACGCATGCGATATTTTCTGCTTTTGCCGAATATTTTAATGGCAAAAAGGAGAATACTATTGACTTTAAGAATTCTGCAAATGAAATAGAAAAACACTTTAAGTCTGCATTTGATAAATATAAAATCAATACAGATTTACTAAAGATAGATTTGAGTAAAAGTAATAAGGAGATAGAAAAAGAGTCTTTGTTCAGGTTGTGGCATTTGCTATATTCTTACGAAGGTGATAATTCTGTTTCAGGAGTAGAAAAATTGATTGAGAAGTTGAAAGAATTGTGCAACATTGATAATGATTGTGCAACGATTCTTGCCAATGTTACTTTTGAAAACGACTATGGAAACCTCAGTGTGAAAGCGATGAATAAGATTTTACCATTTATGAAAGAAGGTGAAAGGTATGATCTTGCATGTGCGGAAGCAGGCTATCGTCATTCAAAATCATCTTTGACAAAAGAGGAAATTGAAAACAAGGTTTTGAAAGACAAGTTATCACTCCTTCCGAAGAATAGTTTGCGTAATCCAGTTGTTGAGAAAATTCTTAATCAAATGGTAAATGTAGTCAACTCTGTTATAGATACTTATGGTAAGCCTGATGAAATTAGGGTAGAGTTGGCAAGGGAGTTGAAGAAATCTACAAAGGAGAGAGAGGATTTAAATTCGGCAATTTTAAAAGGTAATAAAGAAAACGAAGCCGTTCGTGAGGTGTTGAGAAAGGAATTTAATATTTCTAATCCAAGCAAGAATGATGTTATTAGGTATAAGTTATATCAAGAACTTAAAGTCAATGGATACAAAACGCTTTACTCAAATAAAAAAATCGATTTGGGTATTCTGTTTAGTAATGAAATTGATATAGAGCATATTATACCGCAAGCAAGATTGCTTGATGATTCATTCTCAAATAAGACGTTGGAGTTCCGTGATGTAAATATTGAAAAAGGAAATAGAACGGCATACGATTATGTTTCTTCTAAATATGGACCTGAAGAATTGGAGGCATATAAGCAGAGGTGCGAAGAAGTATGTAGAGATGGCAAGAAAGCCAAATTTCGTAAATTGATGATGACTGAGGCTGAAATTCCAGATGGATTCATTGAAAGGGATTTGAGGGAGACTCAGTATATTTCCAAAAAAGCATTGGAGATGCTAAATGAGGCATTTAAGACTGTTACTGCTACTACTGGTAGTATTACCGATGAGTTGCGGAATGATTGGCAGTTGGTTGATTTGATGAAAGAGTTGAATCTTCCCAAATATGAAGCATTGGGAGAGGTTCGTGAAATTGAAGATTCAAAAGGTCATAAAAAGAAAGTTATCAACGATTGGACAAAGCGAAATGACCACCGTCACCATGCTGTTGACGCTTTAACGGTTGCCTTTACTAAGAGCGCATTGATACAGTATTATAACTATAAGAATGCTGCGTGGATGGAGGGTCATAAGGGTCATGCGGTTATAAGTGCAATAAAAGCAAAGTATTTTGAGGGAGGAAAGGCAAAGTCTCCAATTCCTCTTACTACGTTTAGGGCAGTAGTTAAGAGAGCTCTTGAAAGTTTGTTGGTTTCTATCAAGTCAAAGACAAAGGTAGTTACTAAAAATAAGAATAGGATAAATAGAAACAATGGTCCATTGGAGCAGAATACCTTAACTCCGCGTGGTGAATTGCATGAGGAGACAGTTCGTGGCCGTATAAAAGTTCCTGTTTGGGAGAATGAGAAAATTGGTGAGGATTTTGATGCTGAAAAGATAAGCAGAGTTGCAGATGTAAGATATAGAATTGCTCTATCAAATAGATTGAAGGAATTCAACAATGATCCAAAGGCTGCATTTACCGGTAAAAATTCTTTAACCAAAAAGCCTATAAATTGTAGGGATGGAGAAACCGTTCCGCAAAAGGTTTTGGTGAAGCATTTTGAAGATGTTTGCACTGTTAGAAAACCTGTTGATGAGAATTTGAATATCGAGAAGGTGGTAGATTCACGAATCCGTCAATTGTTGAAAGATAGGGTGGCGATGTTCAAGTCGCAAAAAGAGGCATTTGCAGATTTGGAAAGTAATCCAATTTGGGTAAATAAGGAAAGAGGTATTGCCTTGAAGAGAGTTACTATTGGCGAAAAACTCGGTAATGCAGTGGCTTTGCATTATAAGAAAAACAAAGATGGTAAATTCATTCTTGACAAGGAAGGGAATAAAATTCCTGTTGACTTCGTTAAGACAGGAAACAATCACCATGCTGTTATTTATCGAGTGCCGCAAAAAGGAAAAGATGGCAAATTAAAATACGATAAAGATGGCAATATTGAGTATGAGATAGTTGATATTGTAGTACCTTTTTATGAGGCTGTTAGAAGAAAGTCAGAAGGTTTGGACGTTATCGATAAAAACTTAAATAAGGAAGAAGGTTGGGAATTCTTGTTCTCAATGAAGCAGAATGAATATTTTGTTTTCCCTAATGAGGAAACAGGCTTTGACCCGACAAAAATAGACTTGAAAGATCCTAAAAATTATTCTGTCATTAGTCCGAATCTATTTAGGGTTCAAAAGTTTTCTAAAGGGGATTATATGTTTAGACATCACTTGGAAACAACAGTGAAAAACGAGTCTAAAGAAATGAAGGATATTTTGTATAAACGTATTAAAAGTTTGAAGCAATTTGAGAATATGGTTAAAGTCAGGGTTAATCATATAGGAGAGATTGTCGATGATAAAGGGCTGTAATTAAAATTCTTCAAGTATGATAAAGAAAACGATTTATTTTGGAAATCCAGTTAATCTGACATTGCGAAATGCGCAACTTGTTATCAGTCAACCAAAGAAGAAAGAGGAGAAAGACTGGTATAGCGAGCATTCGCAAGTTACCCGACCTATTGAAGATATCGGATTGGTTTTGCTTGACAATAAGCAGATTAATATTTCAATTGGTGCTTTATCTGCTTTATTAGAAAATAATAGTGCTATTGTTACTTGTGATTCCAAGAGTATGCCTGTTGGCATGATGCTTCCTTTGTCAGGAAATACAACACAGAATGAGCGGTTCAGGCATCAGTTAGGTGCGTCATTGCCTTTAAAGAAACAACTATGGCAGCAAACGATAAAAGTTAAGATTGCAAACCAGATGTCAGTCCTTGAACGGCATACAAACGAAGAAGTCGGATGTATGAAAGTTTGGAGTGAAAATGTTAAAAGTGGAGATCCTGATAATCTTGAGGCTCGTGCAGCCGCTTATTATTGGAAGAACCTTTTTAAAATACCTGGATTTACTCGGAAGCGAGAAGGAATCCCACCTAATAATCTTTTAAATTATGGTTATGCCATTTTGCGTGCCGTCGTTGCTCGTGGGTTGGTGGCAAGCGGTTTGCTTCCAACATTAGGAATACACCATCATAATAGGTATAATGCATATTGCCTTGCTGATGATATTATGGAGCCATATCGCCCCTATGTTGATGAATTGGTTTTAGAAATTGTACGTAGTGGCTGTAACTATGAAGAGTTGACAAAAGAATTAAAGGCAAAGTTGTTGGTTATACCTACCTTAGATGTTGAGATTGGAGGGAAAAAGAGTCCGTTAATGGTGGCGGTAGGGCAGACAACGGCATCGCTTTACAAATGCTTTTCTGGAGAGTTAAGAAGAATTTTATATCCTGAAATGTAATATCAATGATAGAGAGAATTAGTCAGTATAGGAATATGTGGTTATTTGTATTTTTTGACTTGCCTACGGAAACCAAGCAAGATAGAAAAGCCTATGCCAAGTTTAGAAAAAACTTATTGACAAATGGCTTTACGATGTTTCAATATTCGATATACATTAGAAATTGTCCGAGTTTTGAAAATTTGAATGTCCACATTAAAAGAGTAAAATCATTTTTGCCTGGGTGTGGAAAAATTGTAATTTTTTATGTTACCGAAAAACAATTTGCAAATATGGAGTTGTTTTATGGTAGTAAAAGTCAAAAGATAATGACTGCACCCCAGCAGTTGGAATTGTTTTAACCAAATCGGTCATTAGAGGTTAACACTCTTCCAGCCTTTTGCTTTCTTTTTGTTACTTGCCTCGAAAATCCATTTTGTTCGTTCGTGGGGGACACATTTGCAATGTGTCCCTACAATTAATTGTGTGGTGTTCACTGTGGGGACGCTTTGAATAAAAGCGTCCGCGTTTGCGGAATCAAAAACAATTATATTTGCTGGCTGAAAGCCAAACTATTCATAAGCTGTGGCAGCTCCACAGGATAGCACCACTCAACCAAAAGCACTCTGTAAGAGCAAAGGGTTTTATTGATTGTGCGTGGCGAGGATTGCCTCAAAGTCTTATGGCTTTTAGGTCTACCTCCAACTTATTTTCTATTGAGCCGACAAAAGTTCACAGAAAGTCTAATAACCGATTTGGGTTTAAACAAAAGAACTTGCCAATTGGCAAGTTCTTTTGTTAGGAAACTATACGATTTTTTTAATTCTAAAAACCGTTGTAATTTATTGAAATATAGTGTTTTATGGAGGTTCTGGTGTTTCCTATAAAACAAAGATACAAAAATTTAAGCAAATCACAACTGCATTGTTGCTCCCTGAATAGTGGGCGTAGGTGTTTCCTATAAAACAAAGATACAAAAATTTAAGCAAATCACAACCGGTTATATCATGGTTATTTATCATTGTAAGGTGTTTCCTATAAAACAAAGATACAAAAATTTAAGCAAATCACAACAACAACTGGATAATGATATGAAAGAAATTGGGTGTTTCCTATAAAACAAAGATACAAAAATTTAAGCAAATCACAACGCCTGGCTGACGGCAAAATGAAAGAAGGCGGTGTTTCCTATAAAACAAAGATACAAAAATTTAAGCAAATCACAACAATTCTCACACCTCTATCAGCGATTGTGTCGGTGTTTCCTATAAAACAAAGATACAAAAATTTAAGCAAATCACAACTAAACACGCACCTGCCTACCGACGTGCCCGGGTGTTTCCTATAAAACAAAGATACAAAAATTTAAGCAAATCACAACACCATGCAGAATCCAGTCGTTACTACTCCCGGTGTTTCCTATAAAACAAAGATACAAAAATTTAAGCAAATCACAACAGGTAAACCTGAGACTATAGGTTACTCATCGGTGTTTCCTATAAAACAAAGATACAAAAATTTAAGCAAATCACAACGGTAATTTTGATAGGTCCTAAACCAATTTGGTGTTTCCTATAAAACAAAGATACAAAAATTTAAGCAAATCACAACTTCAATGCTCTTGCGCATAACGCGGTCGGCGGTGTTTCCTATAAAACAAAGATACAAAAATTTAAGCAAATCACAACACAGAGGTTAACACCATCGAAAAGCACAAGGGTGTTTCCTATAAAACAAAGATACAAAAATTTAAGCAAATCACAACTATGAGGTCACCTGGAGTATCAGCTAAAATGGGGTTTCCTATAAAACAAAGATACAAAAATTTAAGCAAATCACAACTATATTGTACCTGGACTTAATTCTGGTCCGGTGTTTCCTATAAAACAAAGATACAAAAATTTAAGCAAATCACAACTGACTTCATACGCACTACGTATTTATACCAGGTGTTTCCTATAAAACAAAGATACAAAAATTTAAGCAAATCACAACAATGCATGGTGTTGCTCAAATTCAAGCAACGGTGTTTCCTATAAAACAAAGATACAAAAATTTAAGCAAATCACAACATAAAAAAGCTGAAGAGTTTGAGGTTGGTGGTGTTTCCTATAAAACAAAGATACAAAAATTTAAGCAAATCACAACTTGAACGCATATTCGCCGGATTGGTCAAATGATGTTTCCTATAAAACAAAGATACAAAAATTTAAGCAAATCACAACTGTTACCGTTCCATGTGGACGTTGCAAATAGATGTTTCCTATAAAACAAAGATACAAAAATTTAAGCAAATCACAACTTATGTTAATTTTGTCCTTGTCTTTTTTGAGATGTTTCCTATAAAACAAAGATACAAAAATTTAAGCAAATAATAAATTAGAATTTCAGTAAAAGTCCGTTTGTAGTGCTATTTCCTATATAATGACATGTCATATTTAATGATAAGATGCAGATTTAATGTTTTATATCTTCATTTTTTCGGAGATTATTACGCCGGCGATTGTGAGTGCACATCCAATATAGCCAATAAGTGTAACCGGTTCATTGAGAATTAAAATAGAGGCAACGAGTGTTACTACCGGTGAGAAGTACAGGTAATTTGATGCCCTTGATGCTCCAAGATTGTTTATTGCTTCATTCCACATGATGTATGCAAGCATAGAGCATATAAGTCCAAGGAAAAGAATATGCCCCCAAACGGCAGCGTCTTTTAGAATAGCAAAATCCATAAAGTGACCTTGAAATGCAAGAAATGGAATTGCTGTTACGATTCCATAGAAAAAGAGTTTACGTGTGATAAAAAGAGTTTCATATCTTGCATTTAGTCGCTTTACGACGATGCAGTAAATCGCAAAACTAAGAGCCGCTGCTATTGACAGAATGTCGCCAAGTGGTTTTACCTGAATGTTGGACGAACTGTTGAATATTACGCATGCAACACCGATAAAAGCAACTATGGAGCCTAATATAAATCCTTTTTTCAGTTGCTCTGTCTTATACATTATTTTTGTAAGAATAACAGTGAGTATGGGAGACAATGTTACAAGCAGGGATACATTGGTTACAAGAGTATATTGCAGTGCGGTGTTTTCTCCGATGTAATATATTGATCCTCCGCAGAGTCCGCATATCAAGAATAGTGCTTCATCTTTTATTGAATCGGAAAATAGTTTTTTCCCCGTCAGAAAGAGTAAGACAATGTAGGCAATGGCAAAGCGGATAATATATATTTCAGTTGGCTGTATCCCTGCATCAAGAAGTTTGCTCGTAGAGATAAATGAAACACCCCATACAACGCCAACGAACAATGCCAACAGGTGGTAGAGGAAGTTTGTATTGCTTTTATTCGTAATATTTGTAATGTTCATAAGGCTATCACAATTTGGAATAACATAGGCAAAGTTATATAATTTCGTTTGAAGAAACTAAAATTCCGTTATAATTATTTTTTTCTACTCAATTGATGTATTAACTTTGCAGTAGTATGACGACAGACGATAAAACTGTTATAGTAGCGAGAAACAAATTAATAGAGTATCTCGATAATAAGCGGATGCGCAAGACACCGGAGCGATTCGCTATTCTTGATGTCGTCTATTCCCGCAAAGACCATTTTAATGTAGAAACAATAGTTGATGAAATGCAGGCAAGGTCATTTTATGTCAGCCGTGCAACTGTATATAATACAATGGAGTTGTTTTGTGCATGTGGTATAGTTCGAAAGCATCAGTTTGGAACTCGTGAGGCATTATACGAGAAGATAGTTAGTTCAGGAAACCATCATCATCTTATCTGTTCCGATTGTGGAAAGATCAAGGAGGTTAAGGATTCTGAACTGCTTAAGTATATTGGTATGCAAAAGTACGGTGCATTTAGTGTGTCGTACTTTTCGCTATATGTTTATGGCATATGTTCCGCTTGTATGCGTCGCAAGAAAAAATTGGAAAGAGAAAATAAACATAAAAAATAGATTTTTATTATGAAAGTTGATGTCCTTTTGGGTTTACAATGGGGTGATGAAGGAAAGGGTAAGGTAGTTGACGTACTTACTCCGAGGTATGATGTAGTTGCAAGATTTCAAGGTGGCCCGAATGCAGGTCACACTCTTGAATTTGAAGGAAAGAAGTATGTCCTTCGTTCCATTCCTTCTGGAATATTCCAGCATGGACAAGTAAACGTTATTGGGAATGGTGTTGTCTTGGATCCAGTATTGTTCAAGGAAGAGGCAGAGGGCCTTTTGCAATCAGGAGTGGATATTCGTAAAGTCTTGAAAATTTCAAGGAAAGCGCATTTGATTTTGCCAACGCATCGTCTTCTTGATGCAGCCAATGAGCAAAGAAAGGGTGCTTCTAAGATTGGTACTACAGGAAAGGGAATTGGCCCGACTTATACCGACAAGATTAGTAGAAACGGTTTGAGGGTCGGTGACGTATTTGAAAATTTCAAGGAGAAATATGAGGCGGCAAAGGCTAAGCATTTAGATACTCTTGCAGCATTTGGAGTAGAGGCTGATGTTACAGAGTTAGAGGCTAAATGGCTTGATGCTATAGAATATTTGAAGCAGTACGATATTATTGATAGTGAATTTGTAATTAATGGATATCTTAATGAAGGAAAGTCTGTTTTGTGCGAGGGTGCGCAAGGAACTATGCTTGACGTTGATTTCGGTTCTTATCCGTTTGTTACTTCCTCAAATACTATTTGTGCTGGTGCTTGTTCAGGTCTTGGTGTCGCTCCAAATAGGATAGGTGAAGTCTTTGGTATCTTTAAGGCATACTGTACGCGCGTTGGCAGCGGTCCTTTCCCTACAGAATTATTTGATGAAACAGGAAAGAAAATTCGCGATATAGGTCACGAATATGGCGCAGTAACTGGTCGTGAGCGTCGTTGCGGCTGGATTGACCTTGTTGCTTTGAGATATGCTATTATGCTTAATGGTGTTACTCAGTTGATTATGATGAAGAGCGATGTCCTTGATACTTTTGAGACAATCAAGGCTTGCGTTGCATATAAAATCAATGGAGAAGAAACACGTAATTTCCCGTTCTCTATAGAGGAGGGAATTGAACCTGTTTACAAGGAAATTAAAGGTTGGAATGTTGATATGACTTCTGTTAAGTCAGAAGATGAGTTCCCTCAAGAATTTAAAGACTATGTTGCATTTTTGGAAAGGGAGTTGAATGTTCCAATTACTATTTTGTCTGTAGGCCCTGATAGAGAGCAGACAATCGTAAGAGAAAGAAAATAACTATAAATATATCCGATACTATGGCAACTGTAAAACCTTTTAGAGGCATAAGACCTCCAGTAGAGCATGTAACAAGTGTTGCGTCTCGCCCTTATGACGTTCTTAATTCAGAGGAAGCAAGAAAAGAGGCAGCGGGTAATAACAAATCATTATATCACATAATTAAGCCCGAAATTGATTTTGAGCCGGGTATTGATGAGCATGACCCGATTGTATATGAAAAAGCGGTTGAAAACTTTAATAAGTTTCAGAAAGAAGGCTGGTTAAGACAGGACGAAAAACCGTGTTACTATATTTATGCCCAAACAATGGATGGTAGAACTCAATATGGTTTTGTAGTTGCTGCAAGTGTCCGTGATTATATAGAAGGTCGCATAAAAAAACATGAATTAACCAGACGGGATAAGGAAGAAGACCGAATGAAGCACGTCAGAATTAATAAGGCGAATATCGAACCGGTTTTCTTTACCTTCCCTGACAATGCGGATTTGGAAGCAGTGTTGAAGTCCGTAATTGCAGAAAAACCGGAATACGACTTCACAACGGAAGATAATATAGGTCACCATTTTTGGGTAATTAGCGATGATGCTCTTGTTGAAAAAATAACTGAGGGTTTTGCTGAAATACCGAATTTGTATATTGCAGACGGTCACCATAGAAGTGCTGCAGCGGCACTCGTTGGCGATGAGATGGCGAAGCAGAATGCCAACCATACAGGTAATGAGGAATATAACTATTTCCTTGCAGTGTGTTTCCCAGCATCGCATCTGAATGTTATCGACTATAATAGAGTTGTTCGAGACTTGAATGGCTTGACACCTTCGGAGTTCCTATGCAAACTGGAAGATAACTTTGTTGTTGAAGATAAAGGTGAAGAAATCTATAAGCCTAATGCTTTGCATAATTTTGCTCTTTACATGGAGGGAAAATGGTATTCATTGACAGCAAGACCAGGAAGGTATAATGACAATGATCCAATTGGTGTGCTTGATGTTACCATTTCTTCAGACTTAATATTGCGTGATATTCTCGGTATAACCGACTTGAGGTCTGACAAGAGAATTGATTTTGTTGGCGGTATAAGAGGTTTGGGCGAGTTGAAGCGCCGAGTCGATAGTGGCGAGATGAAAATGGCTTTGGCTTTATATCCTGTAACTATGCAGCAGATTATTGACATTGCTGATACGGGAAATATAATGCCTCCGAAAACAACATGGTTTGAGCCAAAGTTGCGTTCGGGTCTGGTAATTCATAAATTGGATGAATAAAGTTTGATATGAAAACTGTTGCTGATTTTTGTATTTTAGAAAATACGAGGATAAACGACAATTATTCTTTGATGAAAATTGTACCGTCTGACGGCAAACCTTTGTTGGAATGCCGTCCTGGGCAATTTGTTGAAATAGAAAGTCCGGATTCAAAGACAACATTTCTACGCCGTCCTATTTCAATTAATTATATTGATGTGGATAATAACTGTTTATGGTTATTGATAAGGAATGCAGGCGAAGGAACAAAGCACCTTATGGAAATGCATGAAGGTAGAATTGTAAGTGTTGTCTATCCATTAGGAAAAGGATTCACTATTCCGAATAATGTAAATGAAAAATTACTCCTTGTTGGAGGTGGAGTAGGTGTTGCTCCTCTATATTATTTGGGAACAGAATTGAAAAAGTTGGGATGCGAAGTTAATTTCCTTCTTGGCGCAAGAAGTAAGGCTGATTTGCTTGAACTTGATCTATTCAGCAAGGTTGGAAATGTATTTGTTTCTACCGATGATGGTTCCTTTGGAGAGAAAGGACTTGTAACACAAAATTCCGCGTTGGCGAGGGAATGGGATAGTATATACTGCTGTGGCCCTATGCCAATGATGAAAGCGATAGGTGCTTTTGCTGCTAAAAACAGTATCAACTGTGAAGTATCGCTTGAAAACAAGATGGCTTGTGGTGTTGGTGCTTGCCTATGTTGCGTTGAAGATACCGATAAAGGCAATGTATGTGTTTGTAAAGATGGTCCGGTATTTAATATAAAGCAATTGAAATGGCAGATTTAAAAGTTAGGATTAAAGATTTGCAACTGAAAAATCCGGTGATGACGGCATCTGGAACTTTTGGTTATGGCGAAGAATATGCTGATTTTGTTGATCTAAACAAACTTGGGGGCATTATAGTAAAAGGAACTACAATTAATCATAGAGAGGGAAATATGTACCCTCGTATGGTCGAAACCCCGTCTGGAATGTTAAATGCTGTGGGCCTTCAGAATAAAGGAGTCAACTATTTCATAAGCGATATATATCCTCGTATCAAGGATTTGGATACTGAGGTTATTATAAATGTTTCAGGGGCGAAAATTGAGGATTATGTTGCTGTTTGCGAGAAGGTAAACGATTTGGATAATATTCATGCAATAGAGGTTAATATCTCTTGTCCTAATGTAAAGCAGGGAGGAATGGCTTTCGGAACAACTTGTGCAGGTGCCGCAAGCGTTGTTAAGGCTGTTAGAGAAGCATACGATAAGACTTTGATTGTGAAATTATCACCAAATGTGACAAACATTGCAGAGATAGCAAGAGCGGTAGAAGCAGAAGGAGCGGATAGCGTTTCTCTTGTAAATACATTCTTAGGAATGGCTATCGATGTTGAAAAAAGAAAACCTTATCTATCAACAGTAACAGGTGGTTTGTCTGGACCTTGTATCAGACCTATAGCGGTGAGAATGGTTTACCAAGTTGCTCAAGCGGTAAAAGTTCCAGTTATTGGTTTGGGCGGAATAATGAACGGTCGTGATGCCATTGAATTCCTTTTAGCAGGAGCAACTGCTGTTCAGGTGGGCACAGCGAATTTTGTAGATCCGTCTGTAACTGGTAAAATAGTCGATGAAATAGAAGAGTACCTTAACCGCCATAATATTTCATCAATAAACGAAATAATCGGTGGCTTACAAGTGTAAGACGGTAATTTATATTTTAATACTTAAACTTTTATATCATGATAACTCTGACGTCTTCGCAATTGGAGGCTGTTGATGCTTTCAAATCCTTTATAGGAGGTTCTACCCAGGTTCTAATGCTTAAAGGAGCCGCGGGTACGGGTAAAACAACATTGGTGGCAGAGTTCTTAAAAATATTAGATAGTATGTCCTGCCCGTATGCTTTAATGGCACCAACGGGTAGGGCTGCTTATATTATAGGCTCGAAGACGAATAGATTGGCTACGACAATTCACAGGGGAATTTATGAATTGACAGGTCTAGTTTCGGATTCTAATGCAGAAGAGGCATTATTTGCAAAATATACATTGAGAAAAAATGAATCATCACAAAGGATGGTTTATATTATAGATGAGTCGTCGATGATTTCAGATGCCTTTTCGGAGAATGAAGCATTCTCTTTTGGTTCTGGCTGCTTGCTTTCAGATCTAATGTCCTTTGCGGAAAATAGAAAAATTGTTTTTGTTGGTGACTACGCCCAGCTACCACCTGTTGGTATGAACTTTTCTCCTGCTATGGATGAAGATTATATTGCGAAAAAATTCGGTTGCAAGGTGTCGGTTGTTATGCTTAAAGAAGTGTTGCGACAGTCTGGAAAAAGTACAATTTATGCAAATGCTAAAAAGATTCGTGATAGTATAGAGGCGAAAACTTTCATAGAGTTTAAACTTGAAGAAGGTGAGGATTGCATTGCTGAAAATGTTGACTTGCTGAAGCCTTATTTTGATTCGTCGGAAGCGAAGCCGAATGTGCGGTCTGCTATTATAACTTATAGTAACCGTCAGGCGCTGCTTTATAATACTGTTGTTAGAAGGCATTACTATGGGGAAGATGTTAACCGTTTAAGAGTAGGGGATTTATTGATGATTGCGAGAAACAATTATGCTTATGATACTGAACTTTTTAATGGCAATATAGTTCAGGTGGAATCATGCTCATCGCAGGTTGATACTCACTGTGTTACGGTTAAGATTAAAGGCGGTAAGACTGAAAAAGTTAAGTTGCAATTTAGGAATGTAACAATCAAGTTTGCAAGTAACAATGGAGTTACTTCATTAAATGTTATTCTTTTAGATAATTTTCTTGATGATCCGTCAGGTTCGATAGGTGGAATATTGAGCAGGGCATTGATTATTGATTTTGAAAAAAGACTTCCTCCAGAAATTGCTAATAATATGCCTGAAATCAGGTCTGCCTTGCGCTCAAAAAAGAAATTAACGGAATGGCAATTACGTGTTTATAATAATTATCTAAATCGTTTACGAGAGGATAGATATTATAACGCTTTGATTTGTAAATATGGTTATGCGATGACGTGCCACAAGGCTCAAGGCGGAGAGTGGGAGAATGCTTTTGTTGATATGTGCAGATATGGAGGATGCTCAAATGAGGACTATTTTAGATGGGCTTATACGGCAATCACGCGTGCAGGAAAGCGGCTATGGATTTACCGTTCTCCTGATTTTGACTATATTAGTAAACTTGTTGTTGACGATATAGCCAAGTCTTCCGATTTGAAAATAAGTACTTATTCTGGAGATTCAGACTTCCGCAATTCGCGTTTTGCCAGAATTGCAGAATTGAGCGAAAAATATGGTATTACTGTAACTGAAGACAGGTCAAGAGATTATCAACATCGGATTTCTTTTGCAAATAACGAAGAAACATCTATATTTGTACTGTGGTATAAGTTGACGGGGTACAGCAATAAGGATGTTGTCCAGAAATGTGGTTCAGGAGATTTTCAAGAATTATGTCAAAAAATTATTGATGATTCTTATTTTCCTGGGAAAGTGCCATTTGTATGCCCTGAGCGACCTTTTGCCGAAAAGTTAGTGGACTATATAAAGTCTATATTAGAGGAACTTGATATCGTTTTGCTTGACATTAAGCAGGGGCAATATCAGGATGTTTTCCATTTGAAAACGGATGGCTTTGCGATAGTTGTCTTGTTTTATACAGGCAAAGGAAATTATACACACATGAGTTTGGTTAGTTCATTGGGCTCAGATGACTCCAAACTTGAAGCTTTAAGAAGAAAATTTTTATAATACCAATAATATGACAATACCAGAAATTAATCAATTGCGTAAGAACGGGAATGTGGAAGATGCATATAGGGAGTGTAAGGCTCTTTTGAATCAGTCCCCAGACGATAGGGGTACAAGAATTTGTATGGCATGGTGCTTGAAGTCCCTTTCTGAAATTGCGTCTAAAAATAAGGAATACGATAGATTTATAGACCTGCTGAAAGAACTTGCCAACTTGCAACTGGAAGAAGTTGGAGAAAATTCAATGGCAAATCGTTTTGCTTGGGATTTGCGTATGCTTTTTGATTCAATGAAATTTGAACCTGAAAAATTGGTCGGAATTGCTGATAGAATTGTTGAGATTTTGCCAAAATTGTGTTTCTTAAAGCCTAATAAGTATTATTCAATGCTTGCTGATTCTTTTCTAAAGGTCAAGGGAAGACAAGGTACTGTTTGGCTTCGCTTTTACGATTTTATGAACTGGTTCGGTTTCGATAACTTCAGTGATGAGGACTATAAGAAAATTCAAATTAAAGACGGTAAAAGCATTATTTCTTTAGTAGAACGAGTATATAGCGCATACTATAAAGTTTTGAATGCACTATTTATAAGCGGTGCGGTTGATGATGAAAAAATTAAGAATCATTTAGATAAACTTGATGAGTTGAATGAAAAGCATCCGGAATATCAATATACATTATATCACAAAGCCTTACTACTTTTAATGATAGATAAGAAAGAAGATGCGATTCAGGCAATTCGTCCTTTTGTAAAGAAAAAACGTAATGACTTCTGGGTATGGGATGTTCTGGGTGATGCTATTGACGATGATGAGTTGAAATTATCATGCTATTGTCGTGCGCTTTCGTGTAAGGCAGAGCCAAAGTTTCTTGGAAAGGTTAGAATAAAGACTGCGAAAGTTATGCATACTTTGGGCTTTGATGGTAATGCAAGGACCGAAATTCGCCTGTTGCATAAAGTTTACGAAGAAAATGGCTGGAACACCCCAAAAGAGGCTCTCGAAATAAAGAAACAGCAATGGTATCAGGCAGCAACTGCATCTGATTCAAATTTAGACTTTTACAAGTCTCATCTTGGAGAGTCTGAAGAATTTCTATTTATTGATACACCAGAAATGCCGATTTTGATAACTCGTGTTAATAAAGAGAAACATATTTGTAACTTTGTTGATTCTGAGAGAAATAGGGGATTCTTTTCTACTAAAAAGTTAAAAGGTAAATTCTTTGAAAATAATGTCATATTAGCACGGGTTGAAAAAGAAAACGACTGTAAGATTTCCAGATTGTTGACTTGGAGAAAGGTTGATAATTTGTTGCCATACGAAGGTGTGTTCTTTAAAACTATTGATGGCTATATCAAAATAAAAGAAGGTAAGAACTTTGGATTTGTCGGAGATATATTTGTTGATGAGTCGTTGCTAAAAGACAATGTCGTAGCAGGAGAATATGTAAGTGTAAAGGCAGTAATTACGTATAACCAAAAGAAGGATTCTTGGTGTTGGCGTGCGATTGCTTTACGAACAACTTAATTTCCTATGCTTTCACCTTTCACTATCTTTTGATAAGATAGGATGCGGTTCGTCATAGTCAAATTAAAAAACTTCGTTTTTTATTTGCCTCTGCGCTCTCCTTTCACTATCTTTGAGGTGCCGTACAACGGAACGGACAACAACGACTATGTGGACGGACAGGGATTGCTTTTAGCATTATCGGCTGCACTCGGAAATCTGCAAACAAGTTTGCATTTCGCTCGTTGGCTCGATAATTCTGCTGCGACGACGCTTCTCCCGAAGCAGCACAAGCCCGTGCCCTGGCACTGGAAAACAACTTCCAGGATCCGGACGCATACGAGAAGTTGCAGTTCTACTACCATACCGACCACTTGGGCAGCAGCAGCTACATCACCAATCTGGACGGCGAGGTGGTTCAGCATATCGAGTATGTTCCTTTCGGTGAGGTGTTCGTTGAGGAGCGCAACAACATTTGGAATACGCCTTATCTTTTCAATGCGAAGGAATTCGATGAGGAGAAA